>JACCDH011343000.1_pt1 | contig 18409 bp, 14 predicted proteins | sample 7442481 | NCBI WGS metagenome assembly JACCDH01 (sample SAMN15323433, study PRJNA562643) | freshwater metagenome | isolation source: river surface water | place: USA:Blue River Watershed | collected 2017-08-15 | reverse complement strand
TACTTTCTAAAACAGTTTTAGTTAATAAAATAAAAAAACCTATGAAGCCTAAAAAGTAAATTAAGTCTCTACTATCTACTACTCCTCTACTCATTGATTGATAATGATCATTTATTCCAATTTGTGCGATGGTATTATCTATTTTACCAAATAAATCTAATTTACTAAACGAATCAAATCCTGCGTAACATATAAAACTTATAAAAACAGCAAGAATAAACGCTACAATTTGATTATCACTTATTGAAGATGCAAACATCCCAATAGCAACCAGACTTGCTGCTAAAAACATCAATCCAATATACGAACCAATGACAGCTCCAGAATCTACATTTCCTTTTGTAGCACCTAATTGATAGATAGTATAATAATATAGCAATGTTGGCAATAATGTAAATAACACTATAATAAATCCAGCTAAGTATTTACCAATAATAATTTGTAATTCAGTGATAGGTCTTGTTACTAATAATTCTATAGTACCTGATTTGTTTTCTTCAGAAAATGAACGCATTGTTATTGCTGGTATTAAGAATAAAAAAATCCATGGTGCCACACCAAAGAAACTATCTAAAGAAGCAAATCCATATTCTAAAATACTAGTGTCTGGGAATACCCAAACAAATAAACCCATGACTAATAAAAATACAATCATAGAAATATAAGCTATTAGTGAACTTAAAAATCCAGATACTTCTTTCTTTAAAATACTCCACATATATCTACTTCTTATTAGTTAATCTTCTAAATACTTCTTCTAACTTTTCTTCCTCTTTTTGAATGCTCAATAAGATTAAATTATTTTTAACAGCAAATTCAAAAATTGATGCTCGTACTTCTTCATCATTGTTAGTAGTTAACAACCATATATTGGCATTAACAAATTGAGCTGACTTAACACCACGTATAGATTCTAGCTTATTTTTCTCTATAGATTGATTAAATTCCACTCTAAATACGTAATCACCTAAAGAATGTGCTTGTAAGTTTTTAGTATCATCATTAGCAACAATTTTACCTTTGTTGATGATAACAACTTGATCGCAAATAGCCTCAACTTCTTGCATGATATGCGTTGAGAGTATTACCGTTTTTTGCTTTCCAATTTCACGAATTAATTTTCTAATTTCAGTTAACTGATTCGGATCTAATCCGGATGTTGGCTCATCTAATATCAACACCTCAGGATCATGTAACATCGCTTGTGCTAGTCCAACTCTTTGTCTATATCCCTTTGACAATTGACCTATCTTCTTATGCTGCTCTCTCTCTAGTCCGGTCATTTTTATCATCTCTGCTATTCGAGATTTGACATTATCAATTTTATGAACCCCTGCAATGAACTCAAGATATTCTTTGATGTACATGTCTAAATACAATGGGTTATGCTCTGGCAAATATCCAATTTTCTTTCTGACCTCCATGGATTGTGTTTCAGTATCGAACCCACATACACTCACCTTACCTGATGTTGCAGGAATAAAACAAGTGATAATCTTCATGGTGGTAGATTTTCCGGCACCATTCGGACCTAAAAATCCGAGAATTTTACCAGGCTCTGCTTTAAAAGACACATTATCGACTGCCTTTTGAGAGCCATATATCTTAGTTATATTTTCTACAATTACCGACACTTTTATAGTATTAATTGAATTTATTCAATAGCGAATTTAGAAAATTAATTGAAACTTGCCCTTTCGCGCCCTTTAATTATCTTTGCCAAATGATGAATAAAGATGATCTTTTTAAGAATGTAGTCTCTCACTCAAAGGAATACGGCTTTGTGTTTCAATCTAGTGAAATTTACGACGGACTAAGTGCTGTTTACGATTATGGTCAATTAGGTGCTGAGCTTAAGAATAATATAAAAACCTATTGGTGGAAATCAATGGTTCAAATGCATGAAAATATTGTAGGTATTGATTCTGCTATTTTTATGCATCCTAAAATTTGGAAGGCATCTGGTCACGTTGACGGGTTTAACGACCCAATGATTGATAACAAAGATTCAAAAAAGAGATATCGTGCTGATAATCTGATAGAAGACAAAATTGCTCGCTATGAGAAAGATGGCAAAACTCAAAAAGCTGAACAATTACAAAATGAACTTGATGAAGCTCTAAAGGCAGATAATTTAGCTGCACTAAAAGATATCATCGTTGCTCATGAGATCGTTTGTCCGATTTCTGGCACTAAAAACTGGACAGACGTACGTCAGTTCAATTTGATGTTTAGTACTCAGTTTGGTTCATTGGCAGAAGATGCAGATGCTGTTTATTTAAGACCAGAAACTGCTCAGGGAATATTTGTAAACTTTTTAAATGTTCAAAAAACTGGTAGAATGAAAATTCCTTTTGGCATCGCTCAAATAGGTAAAGCATTCAGAAACGAAGTAATTGCTCGTCAGTTCATCATGCGTATGCGTGAATTCGAACAAATGGAAATGCAGTTCTTTGTTCGCCCAGGTACAGAGATGGAATGGTATAAATATTGGAAAGAAGCTAGATTAAAATGGCATTTAGCATTAGGCACTGATGCTAGTAACTATAGATACCATGATCATGCAAAACTTGCTCATTATGCAAATGCAGCAGTTGATATAGAGTTCGATTTTCCATTCGGATTTAAAGAAGTAGAAGGCATTCATTCACGTACAGATTTTGATTTAAAACAACACCAAGAATTCTCTGGTAAGAAAATGCAATTCTTCGATCCAGAAATTAATCAAAACTACATACCATATGTTATCGAAACTTCTATCGGTTTAGATAGGATGTTCTTGTTAACCATGTGCTCTGCGTATAAAGAAGAAGATTTAAGTGAAGGAGATAAAAAAGATTCTAGAGTTGTATTGAAATTTCATCCAGCTTTAGCACCAGTAAAAGCTACAGTTATGCCATTAACAAAAAAAGATGGATTACCTGAAAAAGCTAGAGAAATTATGAATGAATTGAAATTAGATTTCAATGTTCAATATGATGAGAAAGACTCAATTGGCAAAAGATACCGAAGACAAGACGCAATTGGTACCCCTTTCTGTATTACTGTAGATTATGAAAGTTTAGAAAACAATACTGTTACTATCAGACATAGAGATAGCATGGAGCAAGAAAGAATAGCGATTGATTCTTTAAGCAAATTAATAGCAGATAAAACCAGTTGGAAAAACTTATTAAAATAAACATTTAAACGCCCGTTATTCGGGCGTTTTTGTTTAAAAATCATCCCAATTTAATAGATCATCATCTGTATCAATTTTCATATCTTTTTTTACCTGTTCATCTTGTAATTCTACTAATACCTTAAGATCTGTTTTTACAAACTCTAACTTTTGTCCGTAATCGATACACATATCTGAACTTAACATGTTTAATTGAAAACACATTAACATTAAATTATTAATCTGTGTAATTTCTGATACCATCATTTTTAATCTACATAATCGCTCAATATTATTAGAACAATCTAATAGATCATTCGCTGTCGAATACATAGCTGACACAAAATTCAACAATCGATCTTTCATAAATTGATCTAATTTGGGGTGCTGACTCAATACCTTGTATAGTTCAACTGATACTTGTTGTGTTTGTCCACTTATCTTCAAGTACCTTTCATTTACCTGTTCCATAATCTTTTGAGTAAATTTCCTTGAAATTGAGACTATCGTCAACTTAATAAATGCAGGATTATTTATAGTAATTTTTAAAAAAATGCATAACTTGTATGATGCGATTTCTAAGAATATTTTGTATATGTATATTGGTTTGCAGTACTGGTGTGGCTCAAGTAAGCGAGTACGGACTAAAATTAGGTATAACTAACTCTAGGTTTGAATATCAAAACAAACTAAAAAATCTAAATATAATTGGCAAGTACGGCCAAAGTATTTTCGTAAATGCATATGCTCAAGTTTATAGAAAAGAATATACTAGCATACAAGTCGGGGTTGGATATTTAGAAAGAGCGAGCACTATGCCATTTAGAGTGCCTGTAACCATTGGATCTATTACAGACTCTATCACCATCAATCAGAATTGGGCTATAGAAACAATGATCACTAATGCGGAAATAAAATTAAAAATTCCACTAGATGAAAATTTTAAAATAACACCATATTTCATACTTGGTCCGCAGTTAAATTATAATTATTCAAAATCAACAAATATTGAACCCTCTATTCAAAATTGGAAAGTCAATTTAAATGCAGGTATCGGATTTGATTATGATTTAGATAAGATGAATTTATTTGTAGAAGCACAAAAAATGATAGATATAAATAAAGATATTTCTACAAGTAGTAATATTATATTAAACCAACAAAGTATAGTGATTGCTCTAGGCATTAAATACATCATAAAACCATAAGCTAATCTATAGCGTCATTAATAATTGTATCTTTGCCAAATGATCATAAAATCAGCTGAATTTATCATAAGTAATACCAAAATGACGGCTTTACCCAAACCTACTCTACCCGAGTATGCGTTCATTGGTAGGTCGAATGTGGGTAAATCATCTTTAATAAATATGCTTTGCCGTAAAAAAGGCCTAGCAAAAACCTCTCAAAGTCCGGGCAAAACCCAAGTCATCAATCATTTTAAAATAAACGATAATTGGTACTTAGTAGATTTACCTGGTTATGGCTACGCTAAAGTTTCACAAACTACTCGTAAGTCATGGGAAGGAATGATAAAGACATATCTCGAAAAAAGAGAAAACCTTCAGTGTGTTATGGCACTTATAGACTCGAGATTAGAACCTCAAAAAGTAGATTTGGAATTTATTGATTGGTTAGGTTCAAAGGGTATTCCTTTTGTGATTATTTTCACTAAAGCAGATAAGCAATCAAAAACTAAAACAGCAGTTAATGTAGAATTGTTTAAAAGTACATTATCGAAAAACTGGGATGAGTTACCTCAATGCTTTGTAACATCTGCTGAAGAAACTACAGGTAGAGATGAAGTATTAGGTTTCATTGATCAAATTAATCAACAATTCGAACCTATTATCGAAGAATGAAAAACTATTTCTCACTAATAAAATTTAGCCATACCATTTTTGCATTACCTTTTGCAGTGATTGGCTATTTCTTAGCATTAGAAAAATCTTCAAATACATTTAATTTGAAATTATTTCTTTTGATGTTGCTTTGTATGGTTACTGCGCGTAGTGCTGCAATGGCATTTAATCGTTATATAGACAGAGACATTGACATTAAGAACCCTCGAACAAAAAATCGTGAAATACCTGCAGGCATTATCTCTGCTAACTCTGCTTTTATCTTTGTGATTTTAAATAGCTTAATATTTATTACCACAACCTATTTTATCAATTCTATTTGTTTTTATTTATCACCAGTTGCTTTACTAATAGTGCTTTCATATAGTTATATGAAGAGATTCACCGCATTATGTCATTTTGTATTAGGACTAGGTTTGTCGCTTGCTCCAATAGGTGCATATTTAGTCATTACAGGTGAGTTCGCAATCACACCTATTTGGTATTCATTGGCAGTATTGACTTGGGTAAGTGGATTCGATATCATCTATTCTTTGCAAGATGAAGAATTCGATAAATCTTTATCGTTACATTCTGTGCCTGCTTATATGGGTGTAAATAATTCACTAAAACTATCAAGTATACTACACATCATATCAGCATTGTTTATTATTATACCAGGCTTACAAGAAAATTATGGAATTTGGTATTGGATAGGTACAGCAATTTATATTGCTATGTTAGTATATCAACACAGACTAGTAAAACCAAACGATTTAAGCAAAGTAAATATCGCATTTATGACCACTAATGGTATCGCAAGTGTAGTATTTGCAACATTCTATTTGATCAATTATTTCTTATAAACATGTACGAATTAGATAAGTTAAAAAGAACATTTGTTAAGAATGATTTAATAATAACTTGGGAAAATATTGAACCCTACTATCAATCATTATTAAATGAATCGATTGATTCTTTAAATAATTTATACGGATGGTTGAAAAAAAGAAGTGAGTTAGAAGCAATATTAGAAGAAGACTTCGCATGGAGATATATCAAAATGACATGTGATACAACCGATGAAAATCATCAAAAAGATTTTGAATATTTCGCAACAGAAATTGAACCAAAACTTTCTGAATATAGTAATCAATTAAATGAAAAATTTTTATCATGTGAATTCATTGATCAACTAGATCAGTCTACATACGGAATTTATATTCGATCACTAAAAACTCAAATTGAAATTTTCAGACAAGAAAATATTCCATTGAATATGGAACTCCAAGTTGAGCAACAAAAGTTCGGAGCCATTGTAGGTGCTATGTCAATAGAACATGATGGGAAAGAATACACACTAGAACAAGCAAGTAATTTTCTAAAAAATACTGATAGAGAAATTCGTAAAGTTGTTTATGAAAAAATTCAAAATAGAAGACTTCAAAACAAAGTAGAACTAGACGAACTGTTTACAAAGCTAGTCAAACTAAGACATCAAGTAGCTGTAAACGCAGGGTTTGAAAATTACCGCGATTACATGTTCAAAGCATTAGGTCGATTCGATTATACTGCTGAAGATTGCTTTAATTTTCATAATGCTATAGAAAAAGAAGTCGTGCCTTTACTAAAATCTTTAAGTGAAAAAAGAAAAAGTAAAATGCAGCTTAATCAATTAAAACCTTTCGATACAGAGGTTGATGTAAGTGGTAAAGCAGCGTTAGTGCCATTCAACGGACCAGAAGATTTACTTAATAAAACCATTCAATGTTTTGATAATTTACACCCTTATTTTGGTGAGAAAATTAAAACAATGAAAGAACATAATCTCATTGATTTAGAGTCTAGAAAAGGGAAAGCACCAGGTGGATATAACTATCCCCTTTCTGAAAGTGCAGCACCTTTTATATTTATGAACGCAGCGAATGCTATGCGTGATTTGACGACGATGGTGCATGAAGGTGGACATGCAGTACATACTTTTCTTTCAAATCATTTAGAGATTAACGACTTCAAGAGAGTACCTTCAGAAGTTGCAGAGGTTGCATCCATGAGTATGGAATTAATTTCAATGAAACATTGGAATGTATTTTTTAGTAATGAAGATAATCTACTCAGAGCAAAAGAAGAACAATTAAAAGATTGTTTAAAAACTTTACCTTGGGTTGCTACAATCGACGCATTTCAACATTGGATTTATACACATCCGAATCATACAACAAAAGAAAGAGAACAAGCATGGGAAAAATGTTTTGATCGATTTGGTTCGAACTTTGTCAATTGGGATGGATACGAAGAATTCAAATTAAATTTATGGCAAAAACAATTGCATTTATTTGAAGTGCCATTTTATTATATAGAGTATGCAATTGCACAATTAGCAGCTATTGCTATCTTCAAAAACTTTAAAAATGATGAGGAGAAGGCTCTAGAACAATACATGAATGCACTTAAACTTGGATATACGAAAAGCATTCCTGAAATTTACAGCACAGCTGGAATTTCGTTTGACTTTTCTCAAACTTATATTCACAGCTTGATTGAATTTATTAAAGAAGAATTAGAATCACTAAATAAATAATTTGACCAATTATGTTTAATGGTAAAAAAGTAGTCGTAGTGTTGCCGGCATACAATGCAGCACCAACTTTAGAAATAACTTACAAAGAAATTCCGATGGATATTGTTGATGAAGTTATTTTGGTAGATGATGCAAGTAAAGACAATACATCTGAACTAGCCAAGCAAATCGGCATTAAACATGTTATTCGTCACGAAAAAAATAAAGGCTATGGTGGGAATCAAAAAACATGTTACGACAAAGCATTAGAATTAGGTGCTGATATTGTTATCATGTTACATCCAGATTATCAATATACGCCAAAGCTAATACCAGCGATGACAAGCATCATTGGTAATGATTTATACCATGTAGTCTTCGGATCAAGAATATTAGGCAAGGGAGCCTTAAAAGGTGGCATGCCGATGTATAAATACATTGCCAATAGATTTTTAACCTTAACACAAAATATTTTGATGGGACAAAAACTATCAGAGTATCATACAGGCTATAGAGCATTTTCTAAAACAGTTTTACAATCAGTAAAATATCATAATAACTCAGATGATTTCGTATTCGACAATCAAATGATTGCTCAAATATGTTTCGAAGGATTCGACATCGCGGAAGTAACATGCCCTACTAAATATTTCGAAGAAGCATCATCGATCAATTTCAAACGCAGCACCATTTACGGCTTAGGAGTACTGTCGGTATCGGTGGGGTATTTTTTGGAGAAGATGGGGATTGGGAAGCGAAGGATTTATAAGAAATAGTAACTAGTGACTAGTAACTGGTAACTAGAAAAAAAGCTTAATAAATAAACCTGCATACTTGCAGTTGATAAAATTTATTCAAACTCTAAACTTTGAATATGAATAAATTAAGTGAGTTACAGGTATGGGCCAAAGCTATTGACTTAGCAAAAGATATTTATTTATTGACAAAGATGTTCCCAAAAGAAGAAACTTATGGAATGTCAAGTCAACTACAAAGATGTTCAAGTTCAATACCAGCAAACATTTCAGAAGGTGCAGGCAGAAATTCTAATAAGGAATTTTTATACTTTTTATCTGTAGCAAATGGATCTACATATGAACTAGAAACATTCTTAACCTTAGCATTTAAGGTAGGTTACATAGAAGAAAAAGTTAAAGATGAATTAATCCAAAGAAGCCATCACATTATAAAGATGAATGTGAGGTTACAAGATGCAATAAGGCGTAAATTATAAATCTAGTAACTAGTTACAAATCACTAGTTACTAGATTCAGAATACGGAATTACTCGCAGCCCTTATACTTCACCCTCTCATCTATCTGATCTGCTCCCCCAGCCCAAGATCTCTTACGAATGGTTAATTCAATTTCTTTTAAAACTGAACCTGTCGGGATGTTCAAGAATTGATTGAGTATCATGTATATTTTGAATTTACCTGAAGCATCTTTCTTCATAGTAAGCTTCGGGTTATTTTGCAATTGTAAAAATCTTGAAGGCTCTATAGTAGAAGTAACTGCTGTTGCTGTATCTTCTACAGTTGCTTTAATATATAATAGAGCATCACCGTCTGCTAAGTTTTGCATAGTCACTTTTTTCTCAATAGCATTATCATATACAATACATGTTAATTGATTTTGAATAATACTAGATGGGAAAGGGTATAGAGTACCTTTGTCTAATTTAGGCGGACTTACAGGAATAACTAGGTCATTAGATTTTACATCTGGCTCACCATATCCACCACCGTCTTTAGGCTTCACTAGGAAGCTTATACCTTTAGAGTAAACATCAGAAGCTGACACTTCGTAAAACTCTGTAGGTATCATTTCATAATAGTAGACATTCGGACCTTTAGTATCATCCTTAGTCATCTTTAAAATTTCATTTGAATTCTTCCAAGGCTTTTCACCTTCACCATTTACTTTTGGTGAACCTGTTGGATGCTCAAATGGAGACCATGTCCAGATGTAAAACGGACCCGGATGAGCTTTCAATAAAGTGTTATGTTCTAAGCTAGGGTCTAACTTATCTAAGTCAACATATAAACGAACTGTAGATGTAACGATAGTCGGATCTGGCTCAATCCATGCAGCCTGACCGTTTACTAAATTAATCGTTGAGAAAACGATTGATAAAATTAATAATATCTTTTTCATGATGCTCAGATTAATTAGTACGACGAATAAATTCTAAATCATAAGCGGCTACTTCTTTGTCTTTACAGATAATAGATTTACGCAAAATCATTTTCTGATCAACCACTCTGATAGGAGCCATTAATTTAAATTCAATTTGATTTGATGAACCAGTAGGCATTAAAATAATTTTCGTAGGATAATTATTATCATCAAATCTCCATTTACCATTTACCGACTCAAAAACATTCATAGGCAAACCAGTGGTATCACAAGAGTATAATGTATCTGTACCTTCTGTATAGAATCTGATATTAGGTTTCACAACATTGCTTGCAAAAAACTCTGTCATATCCATCGATTCTTCAACGATAGCTGCTTTATCTACTACTTTAAATGAAGTTAAACCCCAATCTGCAGTTGCACCCTCAAACTTGCTCGAAGGAGCTCCTATCTCTTCGTATTCCTTTTTACATGCTGACAGTACAACTGTTACTGAAAACATGAGTAATAATATCTTTTTCATATTTATTGATTTCATAAATTAGTTACAACCACCTGTTTCATTCATTATAAATAGGTTCGATCTCTCAACTGCTGGGAATTGTAATGCCATACCCGGACAATTCCATGGTGCATTACGAATAGTTAAATTGTTAACTGGCAATTGAGAACCTAAACCAAAAGCACCAATTCTTTTCAACGATTGAGTTCTATCACCCTCACAAAATAACTCTTTTCTTCTTTCTTCTCTTATTACAGTTAATAAACTTGCTGCACCTAATGCAGCTGAAGTTAATTTATTTGTATTGCCTGGATAAGCTCTAGCAATTATTTTATTGATATCGTCAGATGCAGTAGTTAAATCATTTGTTTCAGCTGCTGCTTCTGCTCTAGTTAATAATAACTGAGTTAAAGTTAAACACGGTGAAGCAAAATATTCGTTATTGAATTTATTACAAACATAATATTCATTTGCTTGACCCTCATTCACCACACCGACTAATTTAGATCTCCTATCTGTAGTATCACTGGTAATTAAATCATATAATTCTTTACGAATACCTAATGATGGCGAACCAAGATCATTTCTATATGAACCTACTAAGTCATCGGCACGATTATCATTTGAACCAACAGTGACGAATCCGAAAATCACTTCTGGATTAACTACAAAACTTGAAGTAGGGTTTGGATAATATCTATCAATTGAATCGCTTAATTGAAAACGAGGACTATTAATAACAGTGTTTAATAATGGAATTGCGTCAGAGTGTCTATTCATTTGAAAATATACCATTGCAAGTAATGCACGTGCTGCATCTTTATCTGCAAAAATTGTATTGCTTGCTGGCAAGTTTGCAACTGCATAATTCAAATCATCAATAATGAAATCATAACATTCAGCAACAGTAGACCTAGCTTTAGGTTGATAATCTGTTTTATCTCTAATTACAATACCTAAATGAGAGTTATCTGGAGTGTAACCATAAGGCTGTGCCCATAATCTTAATAATTCGAAATGACATAAAGCTCTTATGAACTTTCCTTCAGCACGCATTCTTAAACGTGTTGCTTCAGAGACTCCCAATCTTTCAAAATTATCTTCGATAGCATTAACTCGCATTATTGGTAAATATAATTCTCTCCAAAGATTACCAACATCCGAATTAAAGAAATTGGTGTTTCTATCCCATACCTCATTTCTAAATCCTAAACCATCGATAAATGGTTTTGCTAAATCATCAGATAATAGGTCGCTATAAATTTGAATATTGCCATCGTATTGATTAGCTAAAGCATCATAACAAGAGACTAATAATTCTTGTAATTCAGCTTCATTAGTGATAGCTTCTGAAGGTAATAAAACCGTATCAGGATTTATATCTAATTGATCGTTACATGCACTTATAGTGATACCTAAGAACATTAAGAAAACGATCGCAATTTTTATGTTTAACTTTTTCATATTCTTAGAATGTTACGCTTAATTGTAATGTAAATGTTTTTTCTTGAGGTGGAGTCAAATAAGTAATATTCGGACTCATATTTCTATCTGTTGGATTTTCAAAGTCACGAGCAATTTCTGGATCTAAGCCAGGATATTTTGTGAATGTCAAGAGGTTAGTTCCAATAAATGCAATTCGCGCTGATTGAATTTTCAACTTGTCTAATGTTTTACGTGGCACTCTATATGCTAAAGTCACATTTCTTAAACGAGCAAACGTTCCATCATGTAACCACATAGTAGTATTAATCCATGGTGTTCCTGAACCATATGTACCAGTCTCTAATGTTAAGCGTGGGAATGCTGCAACATCACCTGGTTTTTGCCATCTGTCAAAAATATCAGTACGCATATTCCAATTCGTTACTACACCTAACTGACGCTTTGCAGAAGACTCATAAATATCACCACCTAATACAAAATTAAATAACACACTTAAATCCCAATTCTTGTATGAGAATGAATTTGTAATACCACCTACTGCATCTGGTAATACACTACCTACTGCTACACGATTTGCTGGATCCCAAGTATAAGTTTCATTACCATTAATATCTAAATAAAGTGGACGACCAGTTTCTGGATCAATACGAGAGAATCTCACCAAGAAGTTAGTTCCTACAGGTTGACCAACAACTACTCTTGTGTCGTTAGTACCACCAGAAACAGCATCTTCAGAGAACGGACCGATACTTAAAATTTCATTTCTATTTCTTGCGATATTGAATTGTGTAGTCCATTTGAAATCTCTATCGATATTTCTAGAAGTTAAACTGAATTCAAAACCACGGTTATTAATTTCACCTACGTTACCATAGTATCCACTATAACCTGTTGATGTAGGCAACGATAAATCCATCAATACACCTGTCGTATTTCTGTTATAATATTCAGCTGTAATTGTAATACGATCTCTGAATAAACCTAAATCAACACCAATATTAGACGTTAAAGAAGTTTCCCATTTTAAATCCGGATTTCCAATTTGTAATGGGTATCTGATTGTTTGTCCGTTATATCCATTCGGACTTACGCCATACTGAGCAAATCTTGCAGTCTCAGAAATGTTTGCATTACCACTCTTACCATAACTAGCTTTTAACTTCAATAAACTTACTGAAGGAAATGTTTGCATAAAACTTTCTTCAGTTAACAACCAACCAACTGATACACCAGGGAAAATACCAACACGAACGTTCTCTCCGAATCTAGAAGATCCGTCTGCTCTTAATGTACCTTCTAAAAATAGTTTATTGTTGTATGAATATGATAATCTTGTGAAATAACTATTGAATTTCCATTCATTTGAAGTTGTTAATGATTCATTATATGTATACAAGGAATCATCAACTTTTGCATCTGGTTCATAAAATCCACCTGTCATACCATTGGCAAATTTATTTCTAAAGAATGAACGTGATTTTTGAAACTCATATCCGCCCATCGCTTTTAATTTATGTCCGACAGGTAACTTCACATCATAATTCAATTGAAAGAAATAATTATAATTTCTTGTATTTACTTCATTACGATTTGCAGAACCAGCATGTTGAGATAATATTAGTTCTCTAGGTGAATATTCGTCATCATTAATTATCATGTAGTCTAAGTTTGCATTTGCATTTACACTTAATCTATCATTAATCGAATACTCTGCATTAATACCGTTAATACTTCTATACTCTTGAGATCTCCATTTTTTTAATTCTTGAGTTCTTACTGGGTTATCACCACCGGTAAAGAATGTGCCATCTGGATTATAAACTGGGAAGATTGGTAATGCTGTTGACATCGCAGAACCTAATCCACCTGCCCATGCAGTATTTACTCTGTTATTTACACCACTAGACAATGATGTTGAGAATCCTAATTTCAAATCTTTAATAGGCCTAGCATCACCATTAATTCTAAATGAAGTTCTATCATAACTATTTCCTACTAAGAAACTTTCATTTTTACCATAACTGATATTACCTAAAATTGAAAAGTTTTTACCTCCACGAGATACACCAACGTTATGACTATGCTTAATACCAGTACGAGTTGTTAAATCAACCCAATCAGTATTTGTATTTCTTGCATCATCCCAACTAATATTGTTCGGTAATGGCGCAAGTCCGACACCTCCATCATTCTCATAAGCTTCTTGATACAATTGTAAAAATTGCTCATTGTTCAACATATTAGGTAATGCAGTAGGTTGTGAAGTACCAACGCTTCCTGTATAACTAATATTAGTTCCTTTTTTAGCTCTCTTAGTTGTGATTAACACCACACCATTAGAACCACGTGAACCATAAATGGCATTTGCTGCGGCATCTTTTAAAATATCTACTGATTCAATATCATCAGGATTAATTGCAGCTAAGGGATTGTTATTCGCAGCCCCAGAGTTGCCTCTTAAAAAATAATCTTGAGTAATAGGAATTCCATCAATAACATACAATGGATCACCACCTGCAGAAATAGAAGCGATACCTCTAATACGAATTACAGCAGCTGAACCAGCAATACCACTACCTGTTGTAACTTGCACACCGGGTAGTTTACCTTGTAATGCAGATTCAAAACTAGGTACTGGTAAGTCATTAAGTTCTTTAGCATTTAAGCTAGAAATCGAACCCGTAACTTCTCTTCGAAGTTTAGTACCGTAACCAACTACTACTACATCTTGTAAGTTTTTGCTTTCTTCAGCAATACTAAAATTGAAAGTAGCATTTTGTGCACCTAATTCAACTACTTTAAAAACAGTTCTATAACCTAATAAGCTCACTTTAATTTTGTACTTACCAGGTTTCAAATTGTTTAAGGTATAGTTACCTAAGGCATCGGTAATAGAGGCTACATTTGTTCCTTCTACTACGACAGTTGCTCCAGCGACAGCTTCTTTATTGCCGTCTGTAATTTTTCCACGTATGCTTTGGGCAAACATACTTGTACTAAAGAGCAAGAAAATCAATAAGAGTAAATTTCTCTTCATGTTTGTTATAGGATTATAATTTTCGTTTGACTTGTTTCTATTCCGTTGTTTACTTTTAATATATATGTGCCTTTGATAATATTCATTTCGTCAGTATTCAAATGAATATCTGAAGATGATGCATTATATTCATTAGCAATGTTTTTTTCAAATATTTTTCTACCTGTTAAATCAAAAAGTTGAATGATTAAATTTTCTTTTGATTTGTTTTTCCATTCAATATTGATTTCTTGATAAGCTGGATTCGGATAAACTTTCACATCATCAAGAATACGTTGCATAGAAATACCAGTTATTATATTCGGTGCATTTAACTTTTTATCAATATAAAATTTATATGCACCAGGTACTAAAATTATTTTCTGTTGAACTTCAGAAATTAAAATTGAATCTGAAGTTAAATAATCATACCACCAACCTGTATGTTGAAATATGGGAGCAATTGAATCAGTCCTTACCGCAAAGTTTGCCACACAAACGGTATTCATTGTACTATCATTAACTTTGTATAATTTAATAGCTGAGCCAGTATTAAAGATATAGTCAGATTTAGAGTACGATTCATGATTATTTTTCAACCAAGCCAAATTTGAAACTACATCATATACTCTTTTTCTATTCTTATTTGTTAGATAATCCCAACGTATAGGCTTATTCCCTACTCTACCATTAAACTCAATTGAATAATCATATCCCAACTCACCAAATTGCCATATCATTTTAGGTCCGCGTAATGGAACTAAAAAACACATTGCAGCTTCTAACCTTTTTAATGCAGTATTTATATCTTTTGTATTATAAGAACCCAATGAATTACCAAATTGTAAATTCTTATACATTAGTCTTTCTTCATCATGACTCTCAGCATATCCAACTAAATGCGCATTATTCCAATTTCTATTTTTATAATCTATTCCTGACAAATTACTATTTGAAATATAACCCATAGTCGCTTCATTAAAAGCAGCATTTGAATTACCCCACAACATAAATCCGTAATCTGCCAATTCTTTCTCTTCAGAATTTTCTGCAAAATGTTCTAGTATTAAATATGCATTCGCATCGTACGATCTAACCTTATTATATATTCTTTTCCAAATTGCAATTCTACCTGCATCATATGCACCCCAAGCACCAACATTGGTACCTGTGTTTTTTTGAGTAAAGCCTTTTGATAAATCAAATCTAAATCCGTCTACTTTATACTCTGTTAACCAAAATTTCAGAACTGTATCTACAAAATCTTTGGTGACTTGTGCCTCGTGATTAAAATCATAACCTACCCCAAACGGATGCATGTCATTTTGATTAAACCATGGGTTCTGAGCAGTCGGTTTACCTGTTGCTTTATCAAAATACATTTTAACCATTGGACTTTGTCCGAATGAATGATTCAACACCATATCAATTACCACAGCCATGCCTCTTCTGTGGCACTCATCTACAAAGGCTTTGAAAGATTCTTTCGTACCATAATATTTATCGAGAGCGAAATAGAAAGACGGATTATAGCCCCAACTTTCATTGCCTTCGAATTCATTTACAGGCATTAACTCAATAACATTAACACCTAATTTTTGTAGATAGTCTAATGTATCTTTTATAGTTTGAAAATCGTGTTTCGCAACAAAATCTCTAGCTAATAATTCATAAATAAATAATTTTTCTACTGCAGGTTTTACAAAATTACTAGAGTATTGCCAATTGAAAATTTCTTTTTCAGTATTTAATACAGATACATACTCTGTTGCTTTGCCTACAGGGAATGGTGTTAAATCAGGATAAGTTGTAATAGGTATAAATGGGTCATTGTATGAATCTAATAATTTCTCAGCATATGGGTCCGCAATTTTGATTTGCTCTTTATCGATATAATATTGAAATCTATAATCTACACCCTTCGTCAATTGATTTATTTGCAACCAAAATTTCTGTCCTGATGGTGATTTTTTCATGAAATACTCCGGACTCATTTCCCAATTATTAAAATCTCCTACTACGTAAACAAATTCTTTAAAAGGAGCATGTAGTTGAAGTATAACTGTTGAATCATTAATATAATTGATACCATCTCTAGTACCTATTGGGGCTTGAGCAATTGCAGGAGAAGTTCTATATACCATATATATAGTATCTCTATAAAAATTGCCATTTTTGAATGCTTCAAAAACATAAGTGTACTTGTTGACACTCAATGTATTTGCTGGCACATTGAAATTCAATACCGAATCATCAGCGACACTTTGAATTAAATTGCCATTTCTAAATAATTTTAGACTTGCTTTTTGAGAGCTAATTGCTTTAATATTAAATTCTTCGGATGTTAATAAAACCTGAGCATTTGATGTCTCAATTCTTGATTGAAAAGAACCATTAGATATCTCTACGAAAATATCTGAACCATCAGTATCTCTACCAACTATACTACCCGATTGGTTTCTAAAAACAAATGCCAGCTTCAATACATTTTCTGTACTTGGCACATTATAAAAAGTCTTAATAGAGCTATAAGTTATAGCGAAAAGATCATTACCTATTTTAGTCATTTTTACTTTAGCATCATCAGTACCCCAATTACCTTGAACATGTCGCCATGCGGTCGGAGAACTACTTAAATTTGTAATAACACCGGTGTGTGCATATACGATAGATTGACCCATTAAAGCCTTGTTCCCTTTACTTGCATCAAAAATCACAGTAACTTGTTGATTTTGATTGGCAAAAGCAGGATTTAAAGTTACGACCTGCGCTAAAGATTTGTTCAGACAGATGAAACTTAAAACAATAAATAGATTAAAATAGAGGCCTTTTTTTAGTAAAAACATAAATGCAATTTAATAAAAAATTGTCTAAAAAAACAAGAAAGTGTAAAAAATACACTTTTAGAATTATTATAGATAGTGTAAAAATTACACTTAAATTTGTTTTATATAAAAAAACCACTTAATTTCATTCAAATTATTTATTAAATATACTGTTATGAGAAAAATTTTACTACTAGTAGTGCTTACAGCATTAACCCTAAGCACACAAGCGCGTAAAGTTATGTTCCGAGTAAATATGTCGGGAGTAACTGTAAGCGCAAACGGCGTACATATTGCCGGTAACTTTAAAGATGTCAATTATGACAACATTGATGAAAACCCTTCATTAGTGAACTGGTCACCAAGTGCCATCACATTAACTGACCCAAATTTAGATGGTATTTATACTGTTGTGTTAGACTTAAAAGATAGCACTGCATATGAATTCAAATTCATCAACGATAATGATTGGCCAGGTGGCGAAAGCGTACCTTCAGCATCTCAAGTTGGTGGCGGAAATTCAAATCGTTGGGTTTACATTAAAAAGACAACTGCAACTGATACCTTAGTATTAGATGCTATTGCATTTGGTGGTAATGCCCCAGCTGGTATGAAATTAGTTCGTTTTAAAGTAAACATGAAAAACCAAACAGTAAATGCTGATGGCGTTCACGTTGCTGGTGCTTTTCAAGGATGGGATCCTGCAAAATCTCAAATGGTTAATTACACTGGTAACGGAGGTTTCGGTGGCACTAACTATGAATACATAGGATATGTTTCAAATGCAGGTGGTACAGAATACAAATTTGTTAACGATAACGACTGGCCAGGTGCTGAATCAGTTCCAAGTGCATGTAACGTAAATGGTAACCGTGCTATTTCAAATATCACATCAGATACTATTTTAACTAATTTCTGCTT
>JACCDH010911607.1_pt1 | contig 18413 bp, 16 predicted proteins | sample 7442481 | NCBI WGS metagenome assembly JACCDH01 (sample SAMN15323433, study PRJNA562643) | freshwater metagenome | isolation source: river surface water | place: USA:Blue River Watershed | collected 2017-08-15 | reverse complement strand
GGACGAGACCTGGATCTACACGGGCAGCCACACGGTGACGCAGGACGAGATCGACGCCGGCGGTACGATCGACAACACGGCGACAGCCGACAGCGCCGAGACGGAGCCGTCGGACGATTCGGCATCGGTGCCGGTGGACCAGAATCCGTCGCTGGAAATCGTCAAGGAGGCCGACGAGGGCCAGGTGGCTGACGTGGAGGGCGAGAAGCTGACCTACACGATCACGGTGGAGAACACCGGCAACCAGACGCTGACAGGCGTGGCGGTGACGGATCCGAATGCCGATGCTGACTCGATCGTGCGCGGTCAGGACGTGGAGGGCGACAACGACAACCTGCTGGAGGTCGGTGAGAAGTGGTTGTACACGGCTGCGCACACGGTCACGCAGGCCGAGATCGACAGCAACGGCGGCGATGACGGCGACATCGACAACACGGCGACGGCCGATTCGAACGAGAGCGATCCGGACACGGACGATGCGTCGGTGCCGGTCGACCAGAACCCGGCAATTTCCATCGCTAAGATCACGAAGATCGGCACATCCGAAGGCGACAACCTGACGGGCGTTCATGCCGGTGAAGACGTGCTCTGGCGCTATACCGTCACCAACTCCGGCAATACGGCTTTGTCCAATGTTTACGTCACTGATGACAACGGAACGCCGGGCGTTACGGCCGACGATTTCACCTTGACCAAAACGTCCGGCTACGTGTCGGGCGATGCCGACGGCGACGGCAAGCTGGATGTCGGTGAGGAATGGGTTTTCGAGAAGACCGGCACTGCGATCGCAGGCACCTACGAGAACACCGGAACCGTGTACGGCACCTCGGGCGAGTCCGAAGTCAGCGATTCGGATGACAGTTCCTACACCGCGACCGTGCCGAGCGCATTGATCGCTCCGACCGGCACCACTGCGTACCAGTACATCAGCGGCACTGCGATGAGCTTCCAGGAGTATTACAAGGACCAGGGCGGAGTAATCCAATATGGCGTCAAGGGCGGCAAGATCAACCAGACCAACCCGGGCGTGTTCTTCTACTTCACCGGCGCGTCCGGCGACATCCAGGATGGCGACAACGATGGCAAGATCGAAAAAATCACCGTGCTCATCGACCAGAGCGAAGACAGTTCCAATAGCACGACGACCCCCGCCTTCAAGCCGCTCAACAACAGCAATGTCCAGTTGTACAAGGTGATAGACAGCGGCGCTGACGGCACGCCGGATGGCATCGTGAATTCCTACGACACCCTGCAGAGCGTAAAGCTGGCTACCAACAGCATCAAGGTCGACCCGGTGACAGGCGACGTCACGGTCAGCTTCATGCCGGACGCGGAAGGCTCAATGTATGTGCTGTCGGTGAAGTACGACACCACCAAGGCGGTGGGAGGAATGGTGGGCACCGATCCCTCACAGTGGCCTACGGTTACTTATGACTTCAAGACCTGGGTCAATGGCAGCTATGTCGAAACCTACGAGGGCGGCATCGACCTTGCGCCCAAGTCGGTCAACACGATGATGCTCGACGGCGATACCGGCGATGGCGCCCGCGCGATCAAGGCTGCACAGGCCAAGGCCGTGTACAAGGCAGCGCTGAAGTTCTGGAGTAACGAGGGTTTCGACGTATCGTCGCTGAAGAAAGGCACGGTCGAAATCGCCGACCTCGGCAAGTATGGCGATGACTGGATGCTTGGCATGGAGCAGGACGGGCACATCACCATCGACAACGATGCGGCCGGCCACGGCTGGTCGCTCGGCATCGGCGCGGTCGCGCCGAACAAGGTCGACCTGTTCTCGGTGCTCGTGCACGAGATCGGCCATGTACTCGGTGAGGGCGATGACGACATGGGCGCCATGCTCGCGGTTGGCGAGCGCGAACTGCCGATGTCGCACGATGACGCATCGCCATTACCGCTGCCTGCAACGCTGTTTGGCGTGGTCGGCGCGGCGCATGCGCCGACAGAAACACACTTCGGCTGAACCGCAGCTGTCTCGGCGGATGAAGCTTAACGGAGGCCATCCGGCCTCCGTTTTTTTTATTCTGGTTTGCAGTCCGGGCGGCGCCGACGTACCGGGGATGCATGTGAAATGCACCATTGCCCTGCGCTGAATTACTCCGCATCACATCGGATATGCAACCTGCACTCAGCAAGCGCCCACTCGCAAGCGGCTATCCCGCAGCACGTTGTGTTGCGGGCGTCCTACACCCGTCGCGATCTTGCCATCAGGGGCGGCTTGCTGCGGCATCTTCCCGCTAGTTATTATATTTGCAACCATCCGGGCTTGCCCGCCAACCTGAGGAGTACGTCGATGTCCCAGAACATGTCCGCCGAACGCCAGAACCCGGCCCACGGCTCCGGCACTGCAGAGAATCCCACGGTCCAGGTCGCGCTGCGGCTGCGTGCGGTCGATCATTCGGACCGGGCGATCGTGTCGAACGTCAGCACCGCGCACGCCGCGTCAGGCATGGTGTTCATCGACTTCGGCTTCGTCGAGCAGCATGCGATCGACGAGGTCACGCGTGCAGTACGCGCCGGCGCGCAGCCATCGGCAAACATCGATGGCCGCCTCGAGTGCCGCATCGCGATGGGCGTCGGCGACATTGCTCAGCTTGCGCGCCAGTTACAGCAGGTGCTGGCCGCCGTCAGCCAGCAACAGGCTTCCGTCAGGCCAGAGATGGGAGGCGCGATCTCGCCCGGCCCTGACACCAGCCTGCAATAAGCTCTTTCACTCACCCCGGTCCCGGAAGCGACAACGCGTCGCTTCCGCTGACGCGTCACGAGCTTTCCATGGCCAACCTGTCCAATGCACCGGCCGCGAACCTGTCCGGCTCCCCTATTGCCCCCGAACTGCGCGCGGTGATTGCCGCGAGCCGCTCGGCGATATTCTCCGCCGCACTGTTCAGCCTGTTCCTGAACCTGCTGATGCTGGTGCCGTCGCTGTACATGCTGCAGGTCTACGACCGTGTGCTGTCGACCGGCAGCGTGCCGACGCTGCTGATGCTGACGCTGATCACGGTGTTCCTGTTCATCGTGTTCGGCGGCATCGAGTGGCTGCGCTCACAAGTGATGATTGTTGCCAGCGCTCGCTTTGACGCAATGCTGGGCCCGGCCGTGCATGACGCGATCTTTGCGCGCACGCTGGCTTCCGGCGGCCGTGTGGCGAGCGCGCAGCCGATGGAGGACATGGACCGCGTTCGGCAGTTCATTACCGGGCCCGGCCTGTTCGCGCTGCTCGATGCGCCCTGGGTGCCGGTGTATGCCGCATTGATGTTCGTGTTTCACCCATGGATGGGTGTGGCGGCAATCTTCTCCATCGTCGTGCTGTCGGCGTTCACTGCATGGACCGAACTGTCCACAAATGCCTTACTGAAGGAAGCTAACCGCGCCGGCATCGCGGCCAATGCACAGACTGCGGCGCACCTGCGCAATGCCGAGGCGATCGCGGCAATGGGCATGTTGCCGCGGCTGCGCGAGCGCTGGCTGGCCGAGCGCGGCAAGGCACTGGACGCGCAACACCATGCCAGCACCCGCGCCGGCCTGATCGCGGCGCTGTCGAAGACCTATCGCATGACCTCGCAATCGCTGATCCTCGGACTTGGCGCCTATCTTGCGATACGCCGCGAGATTTCGCCAGGCATGGTGATTGCCGGATCCATCCTGCTGGGACGCGCGCTGGCGCCGATCGATCAGCTGATCGGCTCGTGGCGCACGCTGGTCGCCGCGCGCAGCGGCTATGCGCGGCTCTCTGAATTGCTGGGTGCGCATCCTGCACCGGGAGAGCCGATGCGACTGCCCGACATCCGTGGCGAATATCGGCTCGACAAGTTGACCGTGATGCCGCCGGGCGCGCGCACGCCCGTGGTCCGCGAGCTGAGCCTGCATATCCCCGCCGGCTCGCAACTCGGTATCATCGGCCCGAGCGCCGCCGGCAAGTCCACGCTGCTGCGCACGCTGCTGGCATTGCACAGGCCTGCCGCCGGCAGCCTGAGGCTGGACGGTGCGGAACTTGCGCAGTATTCGCGCGAGATGCTCGGGCGCGCCATTGGTTACCTGCCGCAGGACGTCGAACTGCTGGACGGCACGATCGCGGAGAACATTGCGCGCTTTGGCGATATCGACGCGGACGCGGTCGTGAAGGCCGCGCGCCGCGCCGGCGTGCACGGAATGATCGTCGCGCTGCCCGACGGTTACGAGACGCGGCTGCAGGGAAATTTCACGCTGTCGGCCGGGCAGCGGCAGCGCGTTGCGCTGGCGCGCGCACTGTATTGCGACCCCGCAGTCGTGATCCTCGACGAACCTAATTCCAATCTTGACGAGGCCGGCAATGCCGCGCTGCAGGCCGCGCTGAAGGAAATGCGCGAGAGCGGCAGCACGGTTATTCTCGTTACGCATCACGGCAGCGTCCTCGGACAGATGGACGCGGTATTGCTGCTCGTCGAAGGCCGGGCGGCGATGCACGGCAAGCCGGATGAGGTGGCGAGCGCGCTGCAACAGAGGCGGCAGGCTGCACGTGCAACGGCAACGCCGGCTCGCGCTGAGGTGGTCGTATGAACTCTCCCGATAAATTTCATCTGCCGGTCTCAAGCAGCGATCTTCAGCGCTCCGGCACGCTTGACCCCGCGATCGAGCGTCGCGAGCGGCGCCTGCGTGTTGCCGGCACCGGCATCCTGCTGGTGCTTTTTGCCGGTCTGGGGCTCTGGTCCGCCTACGCGCCGCTCGACAGCGCTGCGATCGGTCCCGGGGTGATCGTGCTCGAAAATTATCGGATGGCCGTCGATCATCTCGAGGGCGGCATCGTGCAGCAGGTGCATGCGCGCGAAGGCCAGCGGGTCGCGAAGGGCGAGGTGCTGCTCAGCTTGCAGGACGTGCAGCCGCGCGCGCAACTCGAACAGGTGAAAGGCCAATGGCTGGTGGCGCTGGCGCGCGAGGCGCGGCTGGTTGCGCAGCGGGACGGGCTGGCGCGCGTGGCCTTTCCTCGTGAGCTGCTGGCCAACGCGAAGGATGCGCGCGCAGCTGACGCGATGCGGGTGCAGGAAGAGACCTTCCGCGTGCGCAGCCGTGCGCTGCACAGCGAGGTCACGCTGTATGAGCGCCAGATCGCGCAACTGCGCGAGAAGGCGCAGGGACTGAAAGAGCAGCGCGGCATGCGAGAGCAGCTCGTCAGTTCCTTCGAGAAGGAGCGCGCCGATTTCGAGGCGCTGGCGAAGGAAGGCTATGCGGAGCGCCAGAAGGTGCGCGAGATGGAGCGCAACCTCGCGATGAACGACGGCCAGCGCAGCTCGCTGTCGACCGACATCGCCGCAACCGAGGTCGAGATCAGCGCCATCGAAGTGAAGATGTTGCAGGCGCGGCAGGCCTTCGAACGCGAGGTGGCCAAGGAGTTGGCCGAGGTGCAATCCGAGCTGTTCGCGCTGCAGGAAAAAAAGCGTGCGCTCGAGGATACGCTCAGGCGCACCGTGGTCGTCGCACCGCAGGAGGGCATTGTGCATGCGCTGTCCGCGCACGCACCGGGCGAGGTGCTGAAGCCGGGCGCGCACATCCTCGACATCGTGCCGGGCAACGAGCGGTTGATCGTGGAAGCAAAGCTGTCACCGCAGGACGTGGATCAGGTGCAGGTCGGCCAGATGGCCGAGGTGCGCTTCACGGCGTTCAAGCAGCGCGACATGCCGAGGATCGAGGGCCGGCTGGCCACGCTGTCGGCCGACCGCATGCTCGAAGAGACCGGTGGCATGAAACAGCCGTATTACCTCGGTCGCGTCGAGATCACGCCGGCGGGCTTGCAGCAACTCGAGCGGCTGAAGCTGCAGCTGGTTGCCGGCATGCCGGCCGACGTGCTGGTGAAGACCGGCGAGCGCACTTTCTGGAAATACCTGACCGCGCCGCTGACCGAGATGGTCGGACGGTCGATGAAAGAAGACTGAGATGCGATACGGTCTCCGTCGCTGGTCCGTCATCCTGCCACTGTGCCTGTCCGCCATCGCCTCGAGTGCATTCGCGGAAGACCTGTTGAGCCTGTATCGAGCTGCGCTGTCAGGCAGCCCCGTGCTGCGGGTGCGCGAGCTGGGTGCAGAACGCGCGCGCGCTGATGCCGACGCTGCTCGCAGCCGGCTACTGCCCCAGTTGAGCGTACAGGCATCGGTGTCGCGCAACGATTACCGCAACGACCTGGGCGAGCTGCGTTTCAATGGCAACCGCACCATCTGGTCCGCTCGGCAGGCGCTGGTCGACATGCCCTCGCTGTACCGGATGCAGGGCGCAACGGCGGCAGTCGCGCAGGCTGACAGGGAAGCCGATCAAGCGCGAGCGGAATTGTTCGGCCAACTGGTCGAGCAATACCTGAATGCACTGCAGGCGCAGGATGAGCTGATGCAATTGATGGTCGAGCAGCAAGCGGCCGAGCGCCAGGTCGAGCGGTTGCGCGCGATGCGCGAGCGCGAGATGGCGAAGGTCACCGATCTCGCCGAGGCGATTTCGTGGGCGCGGCAGCTGGCCACCCGGGAGATCGATGCGCGCAACAAGGCTGAAGCTGCGCGCGTTCGCCTTCGCGAACTGACCGGACGGGAGCCCGGTGAACTGGCGACGCTGGGAAAGCAGGATTTCCCGGCTGTACCCGGGACCGAGGCATCCTGGGTCGATACGGTGCTGGCGGCGAATGCATTGATCGCGTCGAAGCGGGCGGCGGTCGAGGCGGGAAGGCTGGCGACTGATGCCGCCCGGGCCGAGCACCTGCCGCAGCTGTCGCTGGCCCTGCAGCGCAACCAGTCGAACCAGGATATCGACAACTCGCCGCGCAGCGATTTCAAGGTCGACAGCGTTTCCCTCGAGCTCAGGATTCCGTTGTACGAAGGCGGCCGCGTCACCGCATCAACCGCGTCGGCGCAGGCGCAGCTGGCGATCGCGAACGAGCAGCTCGAGGCGGCGCGGCGCGAGATCGAGCGCGATACGCGGCTCTTGTTCGCAAATGCGCAGGCGGACCGCGCGCGCATCGATTCGACCGATGCCGAGGTCGATGCACTGTCCTACACCGTCAAGGCGCAGCAGCGCGGTTATGAACTGGGCGTGGTCACGGTGATCCACGTGCTGGATGCGCGCCGGCGCCTGCTGCGATCGCGCGTCGATCAGGCCAGGGCGCGCTACGACTATTTGCGCGACCTGATCGGCCTGAAGCTGCGCGCCGGCCTGACCGAAGCCGACGTCGCGGATTTCAACCGATGGCTGGCGCCGCGCGACGTGTCGGGCTCATTCACAGATATGGTCGAACAGCTGTCCGCCCAGTGAGTCCGGCGGCGTCGGCGTCCATTCGCCGGTCAGCGTCTCTTCGACGACCGCACCCTTGCCCATCGCGCCGGTGTAGCGCTGTATGCCGAGCAAGCGGCGCTTGCGCGCGCGGCATTGGTATTCGATAGCGTACATCACCGAGTGGTAGGCCTTGCCGCCGGCATCGGTGGCCTCGGCCTTCAGGTTGTGCAAGTCCCATACGAACGAGGTATCGCCCATCTTGCGCGTGCGCAGGCTGTCGAAATACAGCGTCGCCGTGTCGGTTTCCGCATAGCGAATCCAGATCTCGGTGGCGTAGGCGGGCAGCGCGGCGAGCAGCAACGCGAAGGCGGCGGCTTTTTTCATGGTCGTTCGCAAAGAGTGGCGGTGCGCAGCAGTTTGCCAGAGTCGGCGGCAGCTCGCCGGCAAGGTATGATGACGCATCCGCCGCAGTCCCCGCCGGCGGCATTCGTCCCAGACCCCATCCATGCATTCCGATCCGATCCAGCCTGCGCAATGGCAGGGCGCCGACGACGGCCGCATCTGTGCGCCCGATTATGGCGACGTCTTTGCGAGACGCAGCGACGCGTGGAGGCAGGCCAGCGCCGTGTTCATCGACGGCTGCCAGTTGCGCGAACGCTGGGTGCAGCCTGGCTGCATCCGGCTGCTCGAGACCGGTTTCGGGCCGGGCGTGAATTTTCTTGCCGCCTGGGCCAGCCTGCGCGACAGCGGCGGCCCGGCGCGGCTGCATTACGTAGCGGTAGAAAAACATCCGTTCACGCAGCGCGACCTGCGCGAGGCGCTCACGCTAAGCATTGCCAGCGCACCGGCAGAGATCGCTGCATCCTTGCGCGAGCTGGCCGAGCGCCTGATTGCGCAATGGCCGCCGCTGCTTGCGGGATTCCATGCGCTGGAGCTGGATGGACAGGTGACGCTGACGCTGGTGTTCGGCGATATCGGCGACGCCTTGCCGCGCATTGCCGGACGTTTCGACGCCTTCTTCCTCGACGGCTTCGCGCCGGACCGCAATCCGCCGATCGGGTCGCCGTCCATACTGTCGCAACTGGCTTCGCTGGCGGCGCCGGGCGCGCGGCTGTCGACCCGGTGCGTAGCCGGTGAGGTCGGGCGCGCGCTTGCCGACGCCGGTTTCATGGTCGGCAAGCGCGATGCTCTCACGGCAAGGTGGCCCGAAGCGGGCGAGGCGGTCGCGCTGCCGTCATCCGCCATTGTGATTGGCGCTGGCATCGCCGGCGCGAGTGCAGCGCGCCAGCTTGCGCGGCGCGGGATCGAGGTGACGTTGCTCGAGCGCGAGCGGCCCGCAAGCGGTGGTTCCGGCAATCCGGTCGGTATCGTGAGGCCGGAGCCCGGTGGCGCGGCGAACCCGATCACCGAGATGACCGCTGCCGGAGCGACCTGGCTGCAGCGCTGGATCGCGCGCCACGGCGACACGGTTCGTCATGACTGGTGCGGCGTGTTGCGCATCGCGCGCGATGCGAAGAAGCGCGACAAGATGGCCGAGCAGGCCGGGGCGGTGGAGGATAGCTGGCTCAAGGAAGTCGATGCGCAGGGCGCAGCGCAGCTGTGCGGCGCAATTCCGGCCGACAGCGGATTCCACTTGCCGCAGGCCGGCTGGGTATCGCCGCCGACGCTGGTGGCGGCGATGCTCGACGATCCGTTGATAGTGGTGCGCAGCGGCGCTGAGGTGGTCCGGATCGCGCGTGCCGCTGCACAGTGGCGCGTGCAACTGGCCGACGGCTCGTTCATCGATGCGCCGCTGGTCGTGCTGGCGACGGCTTTCGACGCAGGGCTGGGGCCGCTTCGTTTCGACATGGGACGCGCGCGGGGCCAGTTGTCGCACCTGCCGGAACGCAAAGACCGTCCGCTCGCCATGGTGGTTTGTCGCGACGGCTACATCTCGCCCGCCGTCGATGGCCTTCACACGATAGGCGCGACCGTGCAGCATGACGACGAGGAAGCCTTGCCCCGGCGCGCCGATGATGAGCAGAATTTCGACAGGCTCAAGCGGCTACTGCCCGATTTTGCGGATGATTCGTCGCAGTTGCAGAGCGGCCGCGTCGGCTGGCGCGCGACTACGCAGGACCGCGTGCCGCTGGTCGGCAAGGTCGCCGACGGGCTGTATGCGAGCCTCGGGCATGGCGCGCGCGGCGTGACCTGCGCGCCGCTATGCGCGGAATTTCTGGCGGCAATGGTCTGCGACGAGCCGCTGCCGCTCGGGAAGGAGTGGCTCGCCCGGCTCGATCCCTTGCGCCGGGCGGTCAGAGATTAATCAAACAGGTTCGCGAGCTCGACGCCTGGCTCCGCAGCGCGCATGAACGCCTCGCCGACCAGGAAGGCATGCACATCGTGGTCACGCATGCGCTTGACGTCGTCGCGCGTGCTGATCGCCGATTCGGTGACGACCAACTTTTCCGGCGGGATGCGGGGCAGCAGCCGGATCGTGGTGTCCAACGTGGTCTCGAAGGTGCGCAGGTTGCGGTTGTTGATGCCGAGCAGCGTAGTCTTCAGTGAGAGCGCTTCGTCCAGCTCCTGTTCGTCATGCACTTCGACCAGCACGTCCATGCCGGTCTCGTGCGCACAGGCCTCGAGTTCGCGCATCAATCCCGGGTCGAGCGCGGCGACGATCAGCAGGATGCAATCAGCGCCCCACGAGCGTGCCTGATAAACCTGGTAGGGATCGACGATGAAATCCTTGCGCAGCGCAGGAATGCCGCACGCGGCGCGCGCCGCTTTCAGGTAATCCGGCGCGCCCTGGAAGAACTGCTCGTCCGTCAGCACCGACAGGCAGGCCGCACCATGCTTCGCATAGCTGGCCGCGATCTCGGACGGACGGAAATCTTCCCGCAGCACGCCTTTCGATGGCGACGCTTTCTTCACTTCTGCGATCACGCCGGCCTTGCCGGCGGCAATCTTCGCGCGCAGGCTGGCTCCGAAGCCGCGGATCTGCGCGCGTGACTCCTTGTCGCTTTCCACGTCGCGGCGCAGGCTCTGGTAATCCTGCCGCTTGCGCGCGGCGGCGATTTCTTCGCGCTTGACGGCGATGATCTTGTCGAGGATGTCGGACATGCTGTTTCTCTTTACTTTGCCGCGAACGACTGCGTGAATTTCGCGTACTGCTCGAGTTTGGCGCGCGCAGCGCCGGAGGCGATGGCCTCGCGCGCGCGTTTCACGCCATCGGCGATGTCGGTGGCAACGCCCGCCGCGTACAGCGCCGTGCCTGTATTCAGCATCACGATGTCGCGCGCAGGGCCGGTCTGGTTGTCCAGCGCTTCGAGTATCTTTTCGATCGACTCGGCAGCGCCAGCCACCTTCAGGTTGCGGCTGGAAGTCATCTGCAGCCCGAAATCTTCAGGATGGATGTCGTATTCGCGTATCTCGCCGTCGACCAGTTCGCCGACCATCGTGGCTGCGCCGAGAGAGACCTCATCCATGTTGTCGCGCGCCCAGACCACCAGCGCATGCTTCGCGCCGAGGCGCTGCAGCACGCGCGCCTGTATGCCGACGAGGTCGGGATGGAACACGCCCATCATGATGTTCGGCGCGCCGGCCGGATTGGTCAGCGGCCCGAGGATGTTGAAGATGGTGCGCACGCCAAGTTCCTTGCGGACCGGCGCCGCGTGCTTCATCGCCAGATGATGGTTAGGCGCGAACATGAAGCCGACGCCGGTCTCGGCGATTGCTGCGGCCACTTGCGACGGTTGCAGGTTGATGTTCACGCCCAGCGCCTCGAGCGCATCGGCGCTGCCGGACGACGAGGAAACGCTGCGGCCGCCGTGCTTGGCCACGCGCGCGCCGGCGGCAGCGGCGACGAACATCGACGCCGTGGAGATGTTGAACGTGTGCGCGCCGTCGCCGCCGGTGCCGACGATGTCGACCAGGTTCTCCGGGTTCGCAACCTCGACCTTCGCCGCGAATTCGCGCATCACCTGCGCGGCGGCGGCGATCTCGCCGACGGTTTCCTTCTTCACCCGCAGGCCCATGGTGAGCGCGGCGATCATTACCGGCGACATCTCGCCGCCCATGATCTGCCGGAACAGCGCGAGCATTTCGTCGTGGAAGATCTCGCGGTGTTCGATACAGCGCAGCAGCGCCTGTTGCGGCGTCAGCGTCATGGTCATCTCCGTCAGGTCTTCAGGAAGTTCTGCAGCAGCGCATGGCCGTGCTCGGACAGGATGGATTCCGGATGGAACTGCACGCCCTCGATCTGGAATTCCTTGTGCCGCACGCCCATGATCTCGCCATCGGCGGTCCAGGCGGTCACTTCGAGGCAGTCGGGCAGCGACTCGCGCTCGATGGCCAGCGAGTGATAGCGGATGATGGTGTACGGGCTCGGCAGGCCCTTGAACACGCCGACGCCGGTGTGCTCGATCGGCGATGTCTTGCCGTGCATGACTTCTTTCGCGCGGATCACCTTGCCGCCGAACGCGGCGCCGATGCTCTGGTGGCCGAGGCAGACGCCGAGGATGGGCTTCTTGCCCGCGAAATGCTGCAGCACCGGCACCGACACGCCGGCTTCATGCGGCGTGCACGGGCCCGGCGAGATGCAGATGCGGGTCGGGTTCAGCTTCTCGATTTCCTCGAGCGTGATCTCGTCGTTGCGGTAGGTGCGAACGTCCTCGCCAAGCTCGCCGAAATACTGGACGAGGTTGTAGGTGAACGAGTCGTAGTTGTCGATCATCAGCAGCATGTCAGATCTCCCCGTCCAGGCCGTCTTGTACTTGTTCGGCTGCCCGAAGGACAGCGCGAGCCTTGTTCTCTGTTTCCAACCACTCCATCTCCGGCACGGAGTCGGCTACGACCCCCGCCGCCGCCTGCGCATACAGCATGCCGTCCTTGATAACGCCGGTACGGATCGCGATTGCGAGGTCCATCTCGCCGCCGAAGGACAGGTAGCCGCACGCGCCGCCGTAGATGCCACGCTTGACGGGCTCGAGCTCGTCGATCAGTTCCATCGCACGCACTTTCGGCGCGCCGGACAGCGTGCCGGCCGGGAAGGTCGCGCGCAGTACGTCGAGGTTGCTCATGCCGGGCTTCAGCGTGCCCTCGACATTGGAGACGATGTGCTGCACGTGCGAATATTTTTCGATCACGAACTTGTCGGTGACTTTCACGCTGCCGATTTCGGCGATGCGTCCGATGTCATTCCTGGCAAGGTCGATCAGCATCACGTGCTCGGCGATCTCTTTCGGATCGGCCAGCAGTTCTTCGGCCAGTTTGGTGTCTAGCTCCGGCGTCGCGCCGCGCGGGCGAGTGCCGGCCAGCGGACGGATCGTGACCTTGCGCTGACCATCCCGCGTGGCTTCGTTGCGCACCAGGATCTCGGGCGAGCTGCCGACGATCTGCATGTCGCCGAAGTTGTAGAAATACATGTACGGCGACGGATTCAGCGAGCGCAGCGCGCGATACAGCGACAGCGGCGAATCCACATAGGGCTTGCGTATGCGCTGGCCGACCTGCACCTGCATCAGGTCGCCGGCCATGATGTATTCCTTGGCCTTCAGCACGGCCTTCAGGAAGTCTTCCTTCTTGAAGTCGCGGATCGCTTCGGTGCGCACCGATGACGACGTGACCGGCACGTCGACCGGACGCTGCAGCATCGCGCGCAGGTCTTTCAGCCGCTGCTTTGCGCGGCTGTAGGCTTCGGGCTGCGTAGGATCGGCATAGACGATCAGGTAGAGCTTGCCGGACAGGTTGTCGATGACGGCCAGTTCTTCGGTCAGCAGCAGCTGTATGTCGGGCAGTTGCAGGTCGTCTGTCGGCGCAGTATTTTCCAGGCGCCGCTCGATGAAGCGCACGGCGTCATAGCCGAAGTAGCCGGCAAGGCCGCCGCAGAAGCGCGGCATGCCGGGGCTGACCGCGACCTTGTAGCGTTGCTGGAATTCGGAAATGAAGTCGAGCGGGTTTTCGTTCGCGGTCTCGACCACCTGGCCGTTGCGCACGACTTCGGTGCGATTGCCATGCGAGCGCAGCAGCGTGCTGGCCGGCAGGCCGATGAAAGAGTAGCGGCCGAAGCGCTCGCCGCCGACCACCGATTCGAGCAGGAAGGTGTTCTTGCCGAGGTTCTGCGTCTGCGCGAGCTTCAGGTACAGCGTGAGCGGCGTTTCGAGGTCGGCGAAGGCTTCCGCGATCAAGGGAATGCGGTTGTAGCCCTCGGCCGCGAGGGATTTGAATTCGAGTTCAGTCATGTTTCTCTCCGGCCGCTATTGTAGGCGTAGCGGCGCTGCGTTCAGTAAACCGGCCAGCCCGATCGGACTGGCGACAGACGGATCAGTTCAGACCCACGAATGCCAGCGTCGCCACAGCCAGGCCTCAAAGGCACCCTGCGGGATTAGCTTCGGTTTATTGACGAGAAACATGCGGAGTGACGGCGGTCGGTTCAGGCGGCCAGCAGGCCAGCCGCTTCAAATAATGTAGCGACTATACCATCCGTGGCTATCGAATGCACCGGTTTGCCATGGTTATACCCATAGGGCACGGTCAAACTCCGGCATCCTGCGGCACGCGCTGCCTCAGCATCATTCGATGAATCTCCGATAGCCACTACTTGCGCCGGATCGAGCCCGAAGTCGCTGCAAACCGTCAGCATTGGCAGCGGGTCGGGCTTTTTTGCGGGCAGCGAATCGCCACCGTAAATCACTTCGAAATAGTCCGACAGGCCGGTCTTGTCCAGCAGCACGCGCGCGAAGGCGAACGGCTTGTTGGTCACGCAGGCCAGACGCAGGCCGCTGGCTTTCATTGCTGCCAGCCCTTCGCTGACGCCGTCGTACACGCTGCTGTACAGGCCATTGATGTCTTCGTAATGCCGCTTGTAGCTGTCCAGCGCCTGCTCGTACAGGCTCTCGGCCACGGCGGATTCGTAATCAACGTCCAGCACGCGGCGCATCAGGTTTTCCGAGCCCTTGCCGACGAAGCTGATGATGGTCTCAACGCTCAGCGGCTCAAGACCAAGTTCGGCGCGCATGCGATTGATCGCCACCTGGAAGTCGGGCGCGGTGTGCACCATCGTGCCGTCGAGATCGACGATAACGCCTCGTATGCCGGCCATCAGCCTGGTTTCAGGCGCGTTCATGCGCTCGCCAGCTGTGCGCGCATCGCGTCGATCACCGCCTTGTAGTCGGGCTTGCCGAAGATGGCCGAGCCGGCGACGAAGGTGTCTGCACCGGCCTTTGCGACTTCGGCAATGTTCTCGATCTTGATGCCGCCATCGACCTCGAGCATGATGTCGCGGCCGCTGGCATCGATCAGCTTGCGCACGGCGGCCACTTTCTTCAGCGCCTCAGGGATGAAGGACTGTCCGCCGAAGCCGGGGTTGACCGACATGATCAGGATCAGGTCCAGCTTGTCCATCACGTGCTCGAGGCAGTGCAGCGGCGTGGCCGGGTTGAACACGAGGCCGGCCTTGCAGCCATGGTCGCGGATCAGCTGCAGCGTGCGGTCGATATGCTCGCTGGCTTCCGGGTGGAAGCTGATGATGTTGGCGCCGGCCTTCGCAAAGTCGGGGATGATGCGGTCGACCGGCTTGACCATCAGGTGCACGTCGATCGGCACCTGCACGTGCGGGCGGATCGCCTCGCAGACCAGCGGGCCGATGGTCAGGTTGGGCACGTAATGATTGTCCATCACGTCGAAATGAATGATGTCGGCGCCGGCGGCCACGACATTGCGCACCTCCTCGCCGAGGCGGGCGAAATCGGCGGACAGGATGCTGGGGGCGATGCGGTAGTTGCTCATTCGGGTCTTCCTTTGATCGAGGCACGCATTTTACCTGCCGCCGCGCAGTCCCCGCTTGCAGTAGCCGCTGAATTCGTGTGCAATCCGGCATTGTCAAAGTGTCAGGGATCGCAAGCGAAGATGGCTGCTTATGAAATGACCGTCACGGTCAAGACGCAATATCTCGACGACCAGTCCGAGCCGGATCGCTCCCATTATGTGTTTGCCTACGCGATCACGATAAAGAATACGGGCTCGGTACCCGCGCAGCTGATCGCTCGGCACTGGGTGATCACGGATGCCAACAACCAGGAGCAAGAGGTGCGCGGGCTCGGCGTGGTCGGCCACCAGCCGCTGCTGCAGCCGGGCGAGCAGTTCGAGTACACCAGTGGTACCTCGCTGGCGACGCCGCACGGTACGATGCGGGGTGAGTATTTTTGCGTGGCCGAGGATGGGCACCGTTTCGAGGCGCCTATCCCCGAGTTCGGGCTGGCGCTGCCGCGCACGCTTCACTAGGCGGCCTCACTCGTCATCGTCCTTGCGGCCGCAGAACATCGTCCACCCTGCGATGAAGACCAGCAGCCCCAGTGCCAGCCCCGCCTCCAGTATCAGCAACCACATGAATCCGCTCCGATCGATCCTGCGCCCCGGCCTGAAAGGCCTGATGTTCGCTTCTGCCTGCCTGCTGGCGGCGTGCGTGACGCCGCCCTCGCGAGTGCCCGCTCCCGTGCCTTCTGTCGTGCCGCCGGCTCCCAGCGCCCCCCCGGCGCCCGCGCCAGCGGTGCCGGGCGCGGCCGCAGCCAAGCCCGCCGATTACCTGCGCCGCGTGAGTTTCGCGGAGATTCCCGGCTGGGTTGACGACGATTTGCGCGAGGCCTGGCCGGCATGGCTTGCGTCCTGTTCTGCATTAAGTGCAAGGCCGGGATGGCAGGCGGCTTGTGCCAGCGCCGGCGCCGTCGATGCATCGGACCCGGCAGCGATCAGGAGTTTCATCGAATCGAATTTCGTCCCGCACCAGCTGCGCAACCTCGACGGCAGCCAGACCGGCACCGTTACCGGCTATTACGAGCCCCTGTTGCGCGGGTCGCGCAGCCGAGGGGGCGTATTCCAGACGGCGCTGCACCGCCCGCCCGCCGACTTGCTGGGCGTCGACCTGGCCGGGCTCTATCCGGAACTGAAGAACCTGCGGCTGCGCGGCCGAGTGCTTGGCAACAAGGTCGTGCCTTATTACACCCGCGCCGAAATGGAGCGGCAGAACCTGCTGGCAGGCTCCGAATTGCTGTGGGTCGACAATCCGGTCGACGCATTCTTCCTGCAAGTGCAGGGATCGGGCCGGGTGCTGCTCGAAGATACGCTGGAAGTGGTGCGTGTCGCGTATGCCGACCAGAACGGTCATCCGTATCGCTCGATCGGGCGTTATCTGGTCGATCGCGGCGAGTTGACGCTGGAGCAGGCATCGATGCAGGGAATCAAGGCCTGGGTCGACTCGCATCCGTCGCGCCTGCAGGAGCTGCTGAACGCGAATCCGAGCTATGTCTTCTTCAAGGAGGAGAAGATCGTCGATCCGGGCAAGGGGCCGAAGGGCGCGCTGGGTGTGCCGCTGACGGCGCAGCGCTCGATTGCCGTGGATCCGCAATTCATCCCGCTTGGCGCGCCGGTGTTCCTGTCGACCACCCAGCCCAACAGCCCGCTGCCGCTGCGGCGGCTGATGCTCGCGCAGGATACGGGCGGCGCGATCCGCAATCCGGTACGCGCAGATTTTTTCTGGGGATTCGGGCCGGATGCCGGCGAACTCGCCGGCAAGATGAAGCAGCCGGGGCAGATGTGGGTGCTCCTGCCGCCGTCGTTGTCGCTCAGTGCGCCGTGATTGTCTGGCGAAAGTGCGGGTCTGCAGGATCGATCAGGCCGCATTTGCAGTAATCGACCCACACATCAAGGACAGCGTCGACGGTGTCAGCGTGCAGCGCCATCCAGTCCATCAGCAGCGAACCTCCGGCGCGTCGGCCCTGATCTGATTCGCCTCGCAGCACTGCGCCGTGCACGCAATGCAGGCCGCGCAGTACCCGCGCATGCTGTTCCAGGTGCGTCTGCCGTGACGGGAAGTCATACGTCTCCATCAATTGCTGTTCCAGCCAGAACAAATGCTCCGCACAGCGCATCAGGCCGTGATAGGCGTCAGGTACGTTGTCCTCCGGACAGGTCTGCAGCCAATGGGACATCTGGCGCAGCGACTGCTGCACCTGCCTGATTTGTGCAAGTTCGGGGCGCATGATTGTGGAAGCCAAGAGGGGGAGCGGGCCAGCCTGATAGACCCACGATAGGTGGCGCGGGATCCATGTCAAGGCAAGACCGTCAATAACCAGGCGGGTGCGGGCTACAATCCGCACAACCCTTAGTCATCACAATAGGAGCAATACATGAACTACGAGAACATCCTGGTCGAGACACATGGCAAGGTCGGCCTGGTCCGGCTGAACCGGCCAAAGGCGCTGAATGCGCTGAACGACCAGTTGATGGAGGAACTCGGGCATGCGCTGCTGGGCTTCGACGCCGACGAACAGATCGGATGCATCGTCATCACCGGTAGTGAGAAGGCATTTGCAGCCGGCGCCGACATCGGCGCGATGGCGAGCTTCACCTATATGGATGTCTACAAGGGCGACTACATCACCCGTAACTGGGAAAAGATTCGGCAGGTGCGCAAGCCTGTCATTGCTGCAGTAGCGGGATTTGCGCTGGGTGGTGGTTGCGAGCTGGCGATGATGTGCGACTTCATCATCGCGGCCGATACGGCGAAGTTCGGACAGCCGGAAATCAAGCTGGGCATAATGCCGGGCGCTGGAGGTACTCAACGGCTGCCGCGCGCGGTTTCGAAGTCGAAAGCTATGGACATGTGCCTGACAGCCAGGATGATGGACGCGGCAGAGGCCGAGCGTGCAGGGCTGGTGTCGCGCGTGGTGGCGGCCGACAGGCTGCTGGACGAGGCGCTTGACGCAGCGACAGTGATTGCGTCGATGTCGCTGCCTTCGGTGATGATGATCAAGGAGTCGGTGAACCGGGCGTACGAATCCTCGCTGTCCGATGGCGTTCAATATGAGCGCAGGCTGTTCCACAGCACCTTCGCTACCGAGGACCAGAAAGAGGGAATGAAAGCTTTTGTCGAAAAGCGCTTGCCAAACTTCCGAGGGCTTTGATATAGTTCGCCTCCCGTCGCGAAACGACGTTTTCAAAAGGGCTACGACAAGCCCGGTTTCGCGAAGTGGGCAGGGATGTTCTCCTGGGTCGTAACGAAAGCCTTCGAAAAAATTTCTTCGGTGAGTAGTTGACGAGACGAAGAAACAGCTTCATAATCTCGCTTCTTTGCTGCTGACGAACAAGACGATTCGACGGCAAGCGCGACAGACGAAAGTCAGTTGAGCGAGAGCAGG
>JACCDH011346090.1_pt1 | contig 18426 bp, 22 predicted proteins | sample 7442481 | NCBI WGS metagenome assembly JACCDH01 (sample SAMN15323433, study PRJNA562643) | freshwater metagenome | isolation source: river surface water | place: USA:Blue River Watershed | collected 2017-08-15 | reverse complement strand
GCTTGGTCCCGGCTTCGGTTCCAGCAGCCAGTCGCTGCGCCATGCCGACATCGGCCAGGCAGCGGTCAACCGTCACCCGGTCATAACCGCGGCTTGCCATGATCTGGTAGAACCCGAAATCGCTGGCAATCGCGCGGGCGCGGACGGGCAGGGCGCCCGAGGTCCAGCGCGTTTGCTGCGTCTTGCTGCTGCGTGCCAGGGTGCCGATCCAGGCGGCCTGGCCGCGCATGAAGGCGCTGTGGTTCAGGGGAAACCGATCCTTCGGGCCGCAATTGGTGAGCATTGCCACGGTCAGGTCAATCGGATCGCGCACGAAATGCCGGATCTCGACGGAGACCTTGCCGCTGCGGATGTATTTCAGCTTGAGGCCGGCATCTGCCTCGCGTTCAAATTCTGCGCAGTGCGGGCAGGTGTAGCTGACCCAGGTGGTCAGCTTCACCTTGGCGGCCGGGTTGCCAAGCACGTTGCTTTGCTGCGCGGTGCGCGTGACCACACGGTTCCAGTCCATCGGCGGGCTGGCCCCAATCGTCAGGGCTGCGACGGCAAGCAGCAGGGCGGGGCGGAGCAGATGCTTCAAGTTCAATTGTCCTCGTTCTTGTCACCCAGGCTGCGCGCCAGCGATTCCAGCACGGTGCGCAGCTCCGGGTCGCCAATATCGCGCAAGGAATCGCCCAATTCCACTGGAATCGGCTTAAGCGACGGCGGCGCGGCCGGGCGGCGCTCTTCGACGGGCGGCTTGACTGCCCCCTGGCGCAGCTTGATCCGGGCGACGGCACTATAGCCGAAAAAGCGGTTCACCCGCTCAATGATCTCGGGCGTAACGTGGCTGATCAGCGGGGCGTGGGCCGGGACCACGACCAGTTCGAGGATGCCATTGCTTTTCTCCCCAGGCGGAAAGCGGATCGCTTCTGGGCTGCAAACGCGGGCGTGCTTCGGTCCGACAATTTCCGGCCAGCGGGTGACGACACTCGATTGGATGAAGCCGAACCGGCGGAACGCCGTGCGGCCAACTTCGGGCATCAGTTCGGCAACGCTGCGCGCCGCGCCCCCGCGGGGCCGCTCATAGCGGCGCGGAGTTGTGGCTGGCTTCTTTGGGTCCCGTTCCATTGCGCCTCTCGCAATGCCATAGCGCGGGGATGGACGCCAGCGCCGACACGATCCCAACCGCTCTACTCGCCTGGTACGATAGCCAGGCTCGGATCCTGCCGTGGCGCAGCCCGCCGGGTACGCCCGCGCCGGAACCCTATCGTGTGTGGTTGTCGGAAGTGATGCTGCAGCAGACCACGGTCGCAGCGGTTGGCCCCTACTTCGCCAAGTTCCTGGCGCGCTGGCCCACGGTATCGGACCTGGCTGCGGCAGAGGATGCAGAGGTCATGGCTGCCTGGGCGGGGCTGGGTTATTACGCCCGCGCCCGCAACCTGCTGGCCTGCGCCAAGGCCGTGGCGGCGCGGGGCGGATCTTTTCCCGAAACGGAAGCTGAACTGCGGGCGCTGCCGGGCCTAGGGGCCTATACTGCGGCTGCGGTTGCCGCGATCGCCTTTGGTGAGCCGGCGACCGTGGTCGATGCCAATGTCGAACGGGTAATTGCCCGGCTTTACGCGATCGACGAGCCTTTGCCCGCAGCCCGCAAGCTTATCCGCGTGCGGGCGGAACAGCTTACACCGGCCAGGCGCCCGGGGGACTTCGCCCAGGCGATGATGGACCTTGGCGCAACGGTCTGCATCCCCCGCAATCCGCGCTGCCTGTTGTGCCCGCTGGCGGATCATTGCAGCGGGCGGCGCGCTGGTGCCGAACGCTTTCCGGTCAAGCCAGCCAAGGCCGCCAAGCCGCAGCGCACGGGACGTGCTTTTTGGATCGAGCGGGATCATGCGGTCTGGCTGGTGCAGCGCCCGGGGCATGGCATGCTGGGCGGCATGCGGGCGCTGCCTGACGATGGCTGGTCGGCGCGCAGCGATGGTTCGGCCATTGCGCCGCTGGTTGGAACCTGGTCGACCGCAGGGCTAGTCCGCCACAGCTTCACCCATTTCGATCTCGATTTGCAATTGATGCTTTATTCGGGCGGTGATTTGGATAGGCTGGCGGGTGACAGTGGCGAATGGTGGCCGCTTGACCGGATCGAAGACGCCGGCCTGCCCACCCTGTTCGCCAAGGCGGCGCGCCTGGCGCTGGCACAACGATAGAACCTGGGAGAATGACCTTGCACCATCACGACGCCATCGCGCTTTCGCGCCGCAACCTGCTGCGCTCAACGGTGCTGCTGGGTGCCGGGGCAGCCATTGGCACCCTGCCGTTCGGCAGCCAGCTGGCTCATGCCGCATCGTCCGCAGGTTTTGAGGCGCGCTGGCCCAAGGTAACGGCCATGCTCGACAAGTATGTCAGCAAGCAAAGCGTATCTGGCATGGTCGCGGCGCTTGGCTGGGGCGACAAGGATCCCGGTTTCATCGTCCGTGGCCGCGAAGCCTTCGACGATCCCGATGATGTTGGCGAAAACAGCCTGTTCCGCGCCTATTCGCAGACCAAGCCGATCACCGGCATGGCGGCGATGATGCTGATCGATGATCGCAAGCTGAAGCTGGATCAGCCGGTTGCCGATTTCATTCCCGAATTCGCCAAGATGCAGGTCGCGATCGATCCCAAGAACAGCTTGGAATCGCGTCCGGCCAAGAACCAGATCACGATCCGGCACCTGCTGACCCACACGGCTGGCCTGGGCTATGCGGGCGTTGGCAAGGACAAGGTCAGCGCGGAGCTGCTGCGTTTGGGCGTGACCCCGGCGGTGCTTTCGCGGATGAAGATTCCGGGCATGCCGGTCAGCCCGCCCACCCCGGGACCGGATGATTTCGTCAAGCTGGCAGCAACGGTTCCGCTGGTGTCAGAACCAGGCACCGAATGGCACTATTCGATGGGGCTCGACGTGCTGGGCGTGGTGATCCAGCGCGCTTCGGGTGCCAAGAGCTTTGAGGCCTTCCTGCAAGAGCGGATGTTCGATCCGATCGGCATGAAGAGCAGCTTCTTCCAGGTTCCTGCCGCAGAGGCCCACCGCCTGACCGGCAACTATGGACTGATGGGCGGCTTCCCGATCCCGATCGATCCGGGCAAGAACTCGATCTATCTTGATCGTCCGGCCTTTGCCTTTGGCGGGTCGGGACTGGTCTGCTCGCCCGCAGACTATGATCGCTTCCTCAAGATGATCGCCAATGCCGGCATGGTCGGCACCAAGCGGGTGATGGGCGCGGCCGCCGTGGCGCTGGGGACCAGCAACCTGCTGCCCGACGGGGTCGAGACCAAGGGCACCTTCATCGAAGGCGCAGGCAATGGTGCCGGTGGCCGTTCGGGCATGGGCCGCGATGCCGGAACCTATGGCTGGGGCGGCGCGGCTGGCACGGTTGGCTTCGTCAACACGCGGCTTGGCCTGCGCGCCGGGGTCTATACCCAGTACATGCCGTCCGAAGCCTTGCCGATTCACGCGGAATTCCCGGTGACGGTGCTGGCCGATCTGGCGGCGATGCGCGGGGCATGAGCGCCAAGATCGCCTTTGCCGGCTCGCCCATCGACCGGGCCGATCATATCCGCGCCAATCCCGATGCCCTGGCCGGGTTGATGGACTGGCGGGCCCGGCTGCTCAAGCTGGACGGGCTCGATCCGGTGATCTCGGTCGATGGTCGGCTTGAATGGGGCACGCTGGCCGATGCCGCGCCGGATAGTGAATTGGTCTTCCTTGGCCTTGCCGATGGCAAGGGTTGCTTCGCCGAAGTCGCACCGCACCTGGGGGGATCGGTTGCTCCGGCCAATCCCCGCCTGTGGGCCGCCATGGCCTCGCTCGATCATGGGGAGCTCGCAACCTATGGCGGCGCGCGCAGCCTGGTCGATTGGCACGCCCGGCACCGCTTCTGCGCCCGCTGTGGTTCGCCGACGAAGTTGGCCAAGGGCGGGTGGCAGCGATCCTGCACCAGCGATGGCTGCAAGTCCGAACATTTCCCGCGCGTCGATCCGGTGACGATCATGCTGGTTGAGCATGAAGGAAACCTGCTGCTGGGCCGCCAGCCGCGCTTTCCGCCGCGGCGCTTTTCGGCACTGGCCGGGTTCGTCGAGCCGGGTGAGAGCATTGAGGATGCAGTGGCGCGCGAAGTGCATGAGGAAGCGGGGCTGGTGGTGCGCGACGTGACCTATGTCGCCAGCCAGCCATGGCCTTTCCCTTCCAGCCTGATGATCGGCTGCCACAGCCATGCTGACAGCGCGGACCTGACGATTGACACGACCGAGCTGGAAGAAGCCCGCTGGTTTTCGCGCGCCGAGATTATCGCCGCGATGGCCGGCGACGAGGACGCAGCCTTCATCGCCCCGCCGCCGCACGCGGTGGCCCATTACCTGCTCAAGTGGTGGCTTGAACAATGACCCAACCTGCCAAGGTAACCATCGACATCTGGTCTGACGTGATGTGCCCCTGGTGCATCATCGGCTACTCGCAGCTGCAAAAGGGGCTGGCCGCGCTGCAGGGAGAGGTTGAGGCGGAAGTGCGCTGGCACGCATTCCAGCTTAATCCCGATATGCCCGCAGAAGGTGAGGAGCAGCAGGCGCACATCGCGCGGAAATATGGCCGTACGCCCGATCAGATGGCCGGGGCGCGGGCACAGATGAAGGAAATTGGCGCTCGGGCCGGTTATTCGTTCGACTACGCGGGCAAGGGTGAGGCACCCGAAGCGCGGCTGTGGAACACCGAAAAAGCGCACAAGCTGTTGCTCTGGACGCTCGCCCAATATGGCCCGGAAAAGCAGACCGCGCTCAAGCTGGCGCTGTTTGACGCGCACTTCCAGCAGCGCCGCAATGTTTCCGATCCGGCGGTGCTGGGCGATGTTGCGGAAAGCGTCGGCATTGATCGCGCCAGCGCTGCGGCGGCAATCGACAATGCCGTCTTGGGCCAGCAAGTGCTGGAGGAACAGCGCATGGCCTATGACATGAATGTCACCGGGGTCCCGGCAATGGTGGTCAATGGCAAATACATGATCCCCGGCGCACAGGATCCGGAAACCTATGCCAAAGCCCTGCGCCGCGTGGTGGCGCGTGAGGCCGAACTGGCAGCCCGCGCGGGATGACGCCTGACTATTCCGGCCAGGTTGCAGTGATAACCGGCGGAGCTGGCGGCATCGGCAACGCGCTTGGCAAGGCGCTGGAGGCGGCAGGCGCCCAGGTTCTGCTGGCTGATCGCGCTGCGGGTGACGGGATCGTCGCCTGTGACGTCGCCAATTTGGATGAAGTCGAGGCGCTGGCCGAACTCGCCTGGCAACGGTTCGGTCGTGTCGATCTGTTGATCAACAATGCCGGGATTGGTGGCGCGGGCGGTCGGCTATGGAAAGTTGATCCCGCGGCGGCGCGTCAGATATTCGAAGTCAATTTTTGGGGTGTTTGGCACGGCTGCCGCGCTTTTGCCCCGCGCATGGGGGCGCAAGAACACCCCAGTGCAATCTATAATGTCGCCTCTGAGAACGCGCTGTTCTGCGCCGTGCCCCGCAATGCGGCCTATATCGCATCAAAGCACGCGGTCTTGGGTATGACTGAAAGTCTTCGCGAGGACCTGCCAGAGCATGTCCACGCGGGCACCATCATTCCTGGCTGGGTGCTTTCCGGTCTCACTAGCGAGGGCGGGCGCGATGTTGCCATGCCGGCTGATCGCTATGCCCAGACCATCTTACCGCAGCTTGCAGCGCGGGAACGGTTCGTGGTGAGCCACGCTTACAATGTGGTGCAAATGGCGGAACGGACCGAAGCCCTCGAAGCCGCCTTTGCCCGCTCCGCCCCGCGCTATGATGGCGATATCGAACACGATGTGCGGGCCTATATCGCCCGCCTGCGTGGTGATGGTTAGGCCAGCCCCAGCTAAACCAGGCCCAACCGCGCCAAATCGGCCGCGATATGGCCGGGCAGAACCTCGCCGCTTTCCTCGTCGCTGCCCAGATCGCGCGGCGCATCGATGCCCTCTAGATAACGCCAGCCCTGATGGGCGCGCTTGGGCCTGGGCGCCACGTCGATCAACTTGGCGGCGATAACGATATTGGTGCGGCCGCCGTCGGCTTCTTCAAAGCGCAGGATCGGACTGCGCATCACCAGCTGGTGCTTGAAGATCCAGAAAAGCGAGCCGCCGCCCGAGCCATCCGGGGGAACGATCTCATCATGCCGCTTGGGCAGATAGCGCGTCGTCAGGCGCGCTTCGCCGCCCCGGTTGGCAAACCAGCTGCGGATTTCATCGAGCGACTGGGCGCCATAGGCCACTTTGGTCAGGTGTAACGGCATCACGCAAGACCGCTTAGTACCGCGAGACCAAGGAACGAGAAGAAACCCATCACGTCGGTCGCCATCGTCACAAAGACGGCTGAAGATACAGCCGGATCAATCTTCAGCCGGTCCAGCGTAACCGGCACCAGGATCCCCGCCAGCCCGGCGATCAGGTTGTTGATCAGCATGGCAGTGGCGATCACCGCCCCCAGCAGGGGATTGCCAAAGATCACCGCTACTCCGGTGCCGATCAGAGCCCCCAGTGCCAGGCCATTGGCTGATGCAATGCTGAATTCGCGGGCGATCATGCGCCAGGTGTTCGAACTGGTCAGCTGGTTCGTGGCCAGTGCGCGGACAATCACTGCCAGGGTCTGGGTACCGGCATTGCCGCCCATTCCAGAGACAATCGGCATCAGCACTGCCAGCAGCGCAAACCTGGCAATTGCGCCCTGGAACAGGCCGACGACGCTGGCCGCAATGATCGCGGTTCCCAGGTTTACGACCAGCCAGGTCAGCCGAGTGCGGATCGTGGTCTGGATCGGCTCGTTAATGTCGCCATCACCGGCACCAGAGAGCAGCAGCACGTCTTCGCCAGCTTCTTCCTGGATAATGTGGACCACATCGTCGACGGTGATCTGGCCAACCAGGCGGCCATCGGCATCGACCACCGCGGCAGAGATCAGCGCGTATTTCTGGAACCGCAGCGCCACTTCTTCCTGGTCCATCGTGACCGGGATCAGGGTCTGGTCGCGCTGCATCACATCGGTCAGCGCGATCGAGCGCGGGGTGCGCAGGATCCAGCTGAGCGCGCAGGTGCCGACCGGGTGATACCGTGCGTCGACGATGAACACTTCCCAGAACTCGTTGGCCAGTTCGCCCGATTCGCGCAGGAAATCGATCAAGTCGCCCACGGTCATGTGTTCCGGCACCGCGACGAAATCGCGGCTCATCAGGCGGCCGGCGGACTCTTCCGGATAAGACAGCGCGGTTTCGATCGCGGCGCGATCCTCGGGCTCCATTTCCGCGAGGACAGCCTGCTGGTCTTCCTCGTCGAGGTCTTCCAGCATGGCGACGGCATCATCGGTATCGAGCTGCTCGGCGATGTCGGCAACGGTTTCGACCGGCAGCTGCTCAACGATGTCTTCGCGAACGTAGTCGTTGAGCTCGGCGTAAACCTCGCTGCCCATCAGGTCGCTGATCGCCAGGGCCAGCGCGGGCCGATCGTCGGAACCGAGCAGTTCGAACAGGTCGGCGATGTCGGCCGGGTGGAGCCCTTCGACCATGCCGTAAACCGCATCGTTCTCGCCCGCTTCCAGACTTTCGCGGACGCGGCGGACAAATTCGGGCTTGAGCGTGTTTTCAGCGTCGAGGCTATCACTTTCATGCACGGCATCGGCCGCGAGGGCGGCGCTTTCGTGCAGTTCGGGATCAAGCTTGTCGACGGTCATGACCGGGCCGGTCTAGGCGGGTCGCCGGCTTTTGCAACCCGGGTTCCGGCTTGGCGCGTGACTTTGTCCCACGCGGCCCTATATCGGCTGCGAAAACCTAGTGGAGATTACCATGGCTGAAACCCTCACCCTCTCACTTGATAGCGGCGATGTCGTGATCAAGCTGCGTCCGGACCTGGCCCCCGGCCACGTTGCCCGGATCGTCGAGCTGGCCCAGGAAGGCTTTTATGACGGGGTGAAGTTTCACCGCGTGATCCCGGGCTTCATGGCCCAGGGTGGTTGCCCGAACGGCACCGGCATGGGCGGTTCAGACAAGCCCGACCTGCAGGCCGAATTCAACGCCGAGCCGCACGTTCGCGGGGTCTGCTCGATGGCCCGTACCAGCTATCCGCATTCGGCCAACAGCCAGTTCTTCATCTGCTTTGACGATGCCACTTTCCTGGATCGCCAGTACACGGTCTGGGGCCAGGTGATCGAAGGCATGGAACACGTCGATGCCCTGCCCAAGGGTGAACCGCCGGCAAACCCCGGTGTGATCCGCAAGGCGACTGTGGCCTAACCTCTCCCCCCTCCTCTTCAGAGGAGGGGCAGCGAGACTTGCGGTGGCGCAGCCGGCGCTAGTCGCAGCGGGGTGGTGCATGACGTCATCACCCCCAACCCCCTCCTCAGAAGAGGAGGGGGCTACTATTGCGCGATCCGCCGCGCGCTGAGGATCTTTACCGGCGGCTCCAGCAGCTGGCCTTTCAGTGGCCCTTCACCCTTGGTGGGCGATAGCGGCGCATCCCAGATCTTGCGCACCACATCCATCCCGGCAGTGACATGGCCAAAGGCGGCGAAGCCGGCCTGAGCCTCAGCCTCGCTCGCCTTGGGATCGGCATCCAGGCTGGGCAGGTCCGACAGCAGGATCGACCAGTCCGCTGTCGCTGTGCCGGGCGCATGGCGGGCCATGGAAATCGTCCCGGCCTTGTGGCTCAGCCCGGTCAGGCTGGTCGGTTCGTGCGCGATCGGCTTCAGTACTTTCAGCGGATGCCCCTGCAGTCCGCCCTGGATCAGGCCGTTGGGTTGATCGCCCCACGGCAGCCGCATCGACCGGTAGAAAGCGATCCCGTCGAATTTCCTGAGATCGACATAGCGCACGAAGTTCTGCGTGGTGATCGGCGCGCGCTTGTTGTCCAGTTCCAGCTCGATCGTGCCCAGCTCGGTCACCAGGGCAATCTTCACCGAATCGCCCAGCGGCGGGGCTTGCTTGGTTGCGACCGGGCGCTTGGCCGGCGGCTTCTTCGGCGGCGCAGCGGCGGCGAGGACAAACAGGGCAGGAATGGCGAGCAGGGCGAATCGACGGTTCATCCGCCAATGCTGCCCGATTACAGCCCGGTTTTCACCACCCAGTCATGGAAGATGCGCACGGCGCGAATGTCCAGCGCATGGGGCTTGCAGACGAACCAGTAGGAATAGGGGCTCTCGACCTCGATTTCGAACAGGCTGGCCAGGCGATCATCCTGCGCGCGATCGAAGTGGGCGTCGTGCATGATCGCAATGCCCAGGCCCTGTGCCGCCGCCTCAAGGATCAGCTGGCCTGAATCGTAATGGTCGATCGCTGCTGGTTCAAAATCGCCAAGGCCAATAGCCTGCTTCCAGGCGACAAAGCTGTCCGGCAATTCGGTGTGGATCAGGAAAGTCTGCCGCGACAGCATCTCGCGATCGGGCGTCGGCCCGATCTCTGCGGCCAGATCCTTCGAGGTGATCGCGTAAACCTTGTTATGGTCCAGCCTGACGGCATGGAAAGACGGGTCCGGCTGCGGCGAGAGGATAAAGGCCGCATCCAGCGTATCACCGACCCGGTGATCAAGGTGCGGACTGGTATCGAAATCGATATGCAGGCGTGGCTGGGCCTTGCGCAGTTCGGGCAGGCGCGGGAATAGCCGCTGGCTGCCGAACAGCGGCAGCACGCCCAGGCGCAGGCGCAGCACGCGGCTGTCCTCGACCTGGCCTTCTACCGCAGCGGCCAGCTCATCAAACTTGGGTGCGACGGCATTGTAGAAGGTGCTGCCATCATCGGTCAGCTTCATCGACTGGTGCTGGCGGGTGAACAGCCGCTTGCCGATAAACTCTTCGAGTGCGGACACCCGGCGAGAGAGGGCCGACGGGCTGAGGCCAAGCTCGTCCGCAGCGGCACGGGCCGAACCAAGGCGGACAATCCGCACAAACGCTTCGATTGCGCGCAGAGGGGGCAGACGGCGGATTGCCAAGGGAGGTTACTCTTCGGATTCGTCCTGGGGAGAGGGCGGATGCAGTCGCAGACGGGTAACATGCTTTTCGTTGCCTGCAATGACTTCCAGTCGCCAGCCGCTGGGATGATCCAGAATTGCCCCCACCGGCGGCACGGCTTCGGCCAGCAGGAAGGCCAGGCCGCCCAGCGTATCGACGTCTTCCTCAACCTCGGCCAGGCGCGGGTCGATCACATCGGCCACATCATCCAGTTCGGCGCGGGCATCGGCTTCCCACATGCCGCTTTCCAGCGCGGTAAGCAGTTCTTCGGGCGCGTCATCGTGCTCGTCCTCGATCTCGCCGATGATTTCCTCGACCAGGTCCTCGATCGTAATGATCCCGTCGGTGCCGGAGTATTCATCGATCACCACGGCCAGGTGGACGCGGCTTGCGCGCATATCGTTCAGCACGTCCAATGCGCCGCGCGCCTGCGGCACATAGAGCGGCTGGCGCAGCAGGCTGGTCCAGTCCTTGGGCGGCTTGCCGCTGGCCAGATGTTTGAAAACGTCCTTGATCAGGACCATGCCGACAATCTCATCCAGACTGTCGCGATAGACCGGCATACGCGAATGGCCATGCTCGGCAAAGGCGCTGACAACCTCTTCCCAGGTTGCTGTTTCGGGCACGGCGACAATCTCGCCGCGCGGGATCGCCACGTCGTCGGCGTCGTGCTCGCTGAAATGGAGGAGATTGCGCAGCATTTCGCGCTCAAGCGCGGACAGATCGCCATTGCTGGCCGCATCACTATCGCCTTCGTGATCGTCGATCGCTTCTTCAAGCTGGGCGCGCAGTGATTGCTCTACGCCGTCGACCCGATCGAACCAGCGTTTGATCGCGCGCCAGGTGGAGCGCCTACTCTCTCCGTCTCCGGATGGGCCATCGGCCATGGTACTTGTCAGTCCCCTGTTGGCGATCCGGTGACTGGATCGCGATCGCCATATGGGTCCGCAATGCCCATCAGCGCAAGAGCCTTGATTTCCAGTGCTTCCATCGCGGCCGCTTCCTCATCGGAGTCTACGTGGTCATGGCCTGCCAGGTGGAGCAGGCCGTGGACAACCAGATGGGCAGCATGGTGTTCCAGTGAAACGCCCTTGTCCGCCGCCTCGCGCGAGCAGGTTTCCAGCGCCAGGGCGATGTCACCCAGCAGTTCGGGCGGGCCTTCAGGGCTGAGCGCCAGCAGGTCCTCCCGCTCCAGCATCGGGAAAGAGAGGACATTGGTCGGCTTGTCCTTGCCGCGCCATTCACGGTTCAGGGCATGAACTTCGGCATCGTCGGAGAACAGCAGGATGGCCGAAAGCCGCGAGTTGGCAAGTTCGGGCGCGATCTCAGCCAGTGCTTCCACGGCGCGCTCGGCCAGGGCTTCCCAGTCGGCAGCATCCGGCCACGGGGCCTCTATCGCGATTTCGAGTTCCACGATGCCCCCATGCCGTGCGGTGCCGCACAAGTCGAGCTTGGCGGTGTTACCCGTGCTGACCTTCATAGGCATCGACGATCCGCCCGACGATTGGGTGGCGGACCACATCGGCGCTGGTGAAGCGGGTAACGGCGATACCCTCGATTCCTTCGAGGCGCGCCACGGCATCGTTCAGACCGCTCATTTGCGGGCCGCCGGGGATGTCGACCTGGTTGGGGTCGCCGCAGATCACCATCCGGCTGTTCTGGCCGAAGCGGGTCAGGAACATCTTCATCTGCGCCGGCGTGGTGTTTTGCGCCTCATCCAGGATCACGAAGGCTTCGGCCAGGGTGCGGCCGCGCATGAAGGCGATTGGCGCGATCTCAATTTCGCCGCTGGCGATCCGGCGCTCAACCTGTTCGGGCGGCATGCAATCATAAAGCGCGTCGTACAGCGGGCGCAGGTAGGGATCGACCTTGTCCTTCATGTCGCCGGGCAGGAAGCCGAGCCGCTCGCCCGCTTCCACCGCCGGGCGGCTCAGGATCAGGCGCTGGACCGAACCCGTGATCAGCTGGCTGACTGCCTGGGCTACGGCAACATAGGTCTTGCCGGTGCCCGCCGGACCGAGCGCGAAAATGATGTCGCGGCTGGCCAGGGCCTTCATGTATTCGATCTGGGTCGCGCTGCGCGGCACGATTGTTTTCTTGCGGGTACGGATCATCACCGAAGGCGCGCCATCGTCGCCAGAGACGATCCCTTCCAGGGTGGGTTCGGCTGACATCATGATAATCGATTCAACGGTGCCGGGATCAAGATCCTGCCCGCCCATCAGCCGCTGGTGCATGGCGCGCAGCACGTCGCGCGCGCGGGCCACGCTATCTTCCGGCCCTTCGATCTGGACGCGGTTGCCGCGGGCGGAAATGAACACACCCAGCCGGTTTTCAATCTGCACCAGGTTGGCATCGAACTGCCCGAACAGTGCCCCCAGGATCGTGGCTTCGTCAAAATCCATCTCCGTCCGTGCACGGCGGGGCTGGATGCGGGTTTGCCTCAGGACATCATGGTCGTCTCGGGTGCGGGCAGGTTTGCGAGCCATAGAGAGGGCAGGGCGCTCCTTTCAGTGCAGCCGGATTGGCTGATTCGAAGCTTAGGCGCAGCCGTGCCACGCGCAAGCGACAAGGCCGTTACAATCGGTGAAAAACCGGTCAGGCCGCAGCCGGTTCCAGCAGCCGGGCGGAGACTGAATTGGGTGCGGCCTCGGTCAATTCGACTGCGACCAGATCGCCGACCGCGGCATCGCCGGTAAAGTGAACCGATTGCAGCCAGGGCGATTTGCCGACCCATTGGCCTGGGTGGCGACCCTTCCGTTCGACCAGAACGATACAGCGTTGGCCGACCGTGGCCTGGTTGAAGACATTCTGGCTGGCATGGAGCGCGGCCTGAAGCCGTTGCAGGCGATCATCCATCACAGCGGGTGGCACCTGATCGTCCATGGTTGCTGCTGGTGTGCCGGGGCGGGCAGAGTATTTGAAGCTGAAGCACTGGGCATAGCCAACCTGTTCGACCAGCCGCATCGTGTCTTCGAATTCAGCATCGGTTTCACCGGGGAAGCCAACGATGAAATCGCCCGACAAGGCGATGTCCGGACGAGCGGCGCGGACCCGATCGAGCACGCGCAGATAGCTTTCCACTGTGTGACTGCGGTTCATGGCTTTCAGCACGCGGTCATTCCCCGCCTGGACGGGCAAATGCAGGAACGGCATCAGCTGCGGCACATCGCGGTGTGCGGCAATCAACCCGTCAGTCATGTCGTTGGGGTGGCTGGTGGTATAGCGGATGCGGGCGAGCCCGGGTATCGCGGCCAGTGCTTCGATCAGCTTTTCCAGGCCGCGATTGCTCTCATCCCGCCAGGCATTGACGTTCTGGCCAAGCAGGGTGAGCTCACGCGCACCGGAATCCACCAGCCGCCTTGCTTCCTCGATCAGGTCCGGAAACGGCCGCGAAACCTCGGCGCCGCGGGTATAGGGAACAACGCAATAGGTGCAGAACTTGTCGCACCCTTCCTGCACGGTCAGGAAGGCGCTGGGGCCAACCTTGCGCCGTGCCGGGAGCGAATCGAACTTGGTCTCGGCCGGCATGTCGGTATCGACTGCACGGCGTCCTTCAACCGCCTCGGCGATCATTCCCGGCAGGCGGTGATAGGCTTGTGGCCCCACCACCATGCTGACCGCCGGTGCGCGCTTCATAATTTCCTCGCCCTCGGCCTGGGCGACGCAGCCGGCAACGGCGATCAGCGGGCTGGTGCCATCTTCGCGGCGCAGGCGGCCGATGTCCGAAAAGACCTTTTCAGCGGCTTTTTCACGGATGTGGCAGGTGTTGAGGACCACCAGATCGGCTTCCTCGCCCTCGGGTGCGGGGATGATGCCCTGCTCGCCCAGCAGTTCGGCCATGCGTTCGCCGTCATAGACGTTCATCTGGCAGCCGAAGCTTTTGACCCGGAAGGTTCTGGGGGGCGATGTGGGGTGCATGGGGCGCGCCGATACGCCAAAATACGCGGCTTTTGAAGCGCTATCCGTTAAGTCGGGCCAGGATTGCTTCGCGCGCGGCCTGGGCAATGGCCTTGCGATTGGTCAGCTCTACCCCGCTCAGAATGGGCAGGAAATGGATGGTCAGCGCAATCGGGCGGCGGCGGGCCAGCAGGCGCAGGAAGTTATCGACCCCGTGCTCTTCACCCACCCAGGCTATGTCCGCTGCCTCAGGGCCAAAGTGAAGCAGCACCGGCTGGACTGCGATACCGTCGGGCAGGGGCTCCAAAGCTGATAGCAGCGAGCTCTTGAACGGCAGCAGGCCAGTGCCATCGCTGGTCGTTCCTTCGGGAAAGATCGTCAGTGCACCGGTATCGTGGATTGCCGTGCGCACGTCTTCAACCTGGCGGGCAACGCTTCGGCGATCGTGTCGGGCAACGAACACCGTGTCGTTCATTTTGCAAAGCCATTTCAGCAGCGGCATCGAAGCCAGGCCATCATGGCCGACAAAGGCGCTGCCAGTGGTCGCGGCGATAGCCGGGATATCCAGCCACGAAACATGATTGGCCAGCAGGAAGGCCCCACGGTGGACCTTTTCGCCCCGGGTGCGAAGCCGCATCCCTGCGATTGCGCCAATTCCGGCCAGAAAGATCCGCGGAACCGGGTTATGCCGAGTGAATGGCCGGGCCAGGTAATACGCAGCAACGCAAACCAGCAGCAGCGCGAGCATGGCGATCAGTCGCAGCGAAACGCGAATCCAGCCGGCAACGGAAAGCTGGCGCGGCTGGCTTAGCGCGATCGCCATGAAATCTTACTGTCCCTCGCGGCCAAGCCGCACCCCGTAAAGCTCCATGCGGTGATCAACCAGGCGATAGCCCAGCTTCTCTGCAATCTGGCGCTGCAGGGCTTCAAGCTCTGGATCGACGAATTCGATGACCTTGCCGGTTTCGACATCGATCAAGTGATCGTGGTGCGCTTCGGGTGCGGCTTCATAGCGGGCACGGCCATCGCCAAAATCATGGCGATCGAGAATGCCCGCCTCTTCGAACAACCGTACTGTGCGATAGACAGTGGCGATCGAAATGCGCGGATCGACTGCAACCGCGCGTTCGTGCAGCTTTTCAACGTCCGGATGGTCGGTGCTTTCGGACAGCACCTTGGCGATCACGCGCCGCTGTTCCGTGATCCGGAGGCCACGTTCCGCACAAAGCGCTTCGATATCGATCTGCTGATGCACGAAGGATTCCGTAAATGAAAAGTCCCGCCGGGTATGGACCTGGCGGGACGATTCTTCAACCGCGTGTGGCGGACTTATCCGGCCTCAGGCTTTGGCCTTGGGCTTGCGGCCGCGCTTTTGGCCAGGCTTGCGACCCAGGCCGATCTTCTTGGCCAGTTCGCGGCGCTTTTCCGCATAGTCCGGGGCAACCATCGGATAGTCGGCGGGCAGGTTCCAGCGCGCGCGATACTGATCCGGAGTCATGTTGTAATGCGTCATCAGGTGGCGCTTCAGCATTTTGAGCTTCACGCCATCTTCCAGGCAGACGATGTGGTCAGGCTTGACCGAAGCGCGAATTGAAACAGCAGGCTTGGGCGCTTCCTCGACAACGGGGGCAGCAGCCTGGCCAAGTCCGGCAAGCGCGCCGTAGACCTTGGTGATCAGTGTTGGGACATCATCAACAGAAACAGAATTATTGCTGACATGAGCGGCAACAATATCCGAAGTAAGTGTGATCAGCGTTTCATTCAAATCCGCTTGCGGCATATCCATGACCCGAGTCCTTTCTTTAGGCGACCATCTGTCTTCTGACTGTTGGCTAGCCTCGCGGACTGGCCGGGCTGTTTGCTACGATGCAAAGATCGAAATCTCAAGAAAATTCATCTTTAAATTACGTTCGAACTGACACACCGGCAGATGGATTATTAACTAAAGCGGGCAAGCAAAGGTAATCGCATCCAGTCGAGCGCCCGAAGGCGTGCGATAGTAATTCTTTCGCGCACCAATTTCGACAAAGCCGCTTTGGCGATAGAGGTGGACTGCTGCATTATCGCTGCGCATTTCGAGCAAGAGTTGCCGAGCACCGCGCAGTTTCGCATCGGCCTTGCAGTCACGCAGCAGCCTTTCGCCGATCCCGCGGCGGCGAAACTCTGGTGAAACCGCGATCAGCAGCAATTCCTCTTCTTCAAAACCATAGCGTGACAAAGTAAAGCCGGCCGGTTCCTCCAGAACTTCGGCAATGCGATAATGACAATTGCCGACCAGCAGCGCGTCCTCAACCTGGCGGCGGCTCCAGGCCTCACCATAAGCGGGGTCGAAGGCGGCCTGCATCACCGCCATGATCCGATCGATATCGTCAGCCGGCGCCATCATGCCCCGGGCAGTCGGGCGTCAGGCGCCCGGCCATAAAGCGGGTGGTCAGCCGGGCCAATCAGTTCCGGCGGCAGCAAGGCAAAGCGCTGCGCATCCGGGTGCAGCGACAGTGCGCGGCCGGTGCCCCGCCGGGCGACGAGCGCTTCGGCCTGGCTTCCGGCGACAAGGGCGGAGCCGGCAACCGCGGCGGCCGCTTCAGGGGCTAGCGAGGCCAGTTCGCAAAGCGGCAGACCATCGATGCCGAACGACTGGACGAACCATTCGCCATGTCCGCCCGTCATCGCAACATCGCAGGGCTGTGCCCCGGCCTGTTCGCGCGCCATGGCAGCGACCAGGGCCAGGGTGGGATAGCCAACCAGATCGCATTGCCAGGCCAGCGCCATTGCCCGCGCCGCGGCCAATCCAACACGTACTCCGGTGAAGCTGCCCGGGCCAAGGGCAACGGCAATGCGGTCGGCGCGACCCCGGCCGGGAAGGGCGGCAATCATCGGCACCAGCGCCTCGGCATGGCCGCGCCCCAGCAGCCGGCCTTCGCCCGCGACCAGGGTCGGGCCGTCCAGCAAGGCAACCGAGCAGGCCTCGGTCGCGCTATCGATCACTAGGGTGCGCATGGCGCCAGAACGTAGCGCGTTAGGCAACCCGATTGAAAGTGTCGAAATCGGGACGCGGGCTGCGATCGAAGATCGAGGCCGGATCGCCATAGCCCAGGGTCGAGATCATCACCGACTTGAAGTTGGGGGCATCGGCAAAGAACGCGGCGTCGACAGCATCATTGGCAAAGCCGGTCATTGGCCCGGTATCAAGCCCAAGGCTGCGTGCAGCCATGATGAAATAGGCGGCCTGCAGCGTGGTGTTCAGGAAGGCCGAACGTTCGCGGAATTCGGCGCTGCCGCTGAACCATGCCTTGGCATCGGCATGGGGGAACAGCCAGGGCAGGTTCTCATGAAATTCGGTGTCCATCGCGATGATGACCGATACTGGGGCCTTCAGGATCTTTTCGCCATTGGCGGGCATGGTGCAGGTGGCCAGCTTGGCCTTGGCGTTATCCGTGGTGCACCAAACGAGCCGAGCCGGCAGCTGGTTGGCGCTGGTCGGGCCCATCTTCATCAGGTCCCAGATCGCGTGGAGCTGTTCGGCGCTGACCGGCTTGTCCAGATAGCCATTATAGCTGCGCGCCGTGCGGAACAGCTGGTCGAGCGCAGCATCGCTGAGCGGTTGCGACATGTTAGATTTCCCCTGTTGGTAGTGGCGCGGATCAGGCCGCGCGGACTTCGCTGACTTCGGGCACGTAGTGCTTGAGCAGTCCCTCGATTCCCTGCTTGAGCGTGGCAGTTGACGATGGACAGCCCGAGCAGGCCCCCTGCATGGTCAGATAGACCACGCCGTCGCGGAACCCACGATAGGCGATGTCCCCGCCATCGTTGGCAACGGCAGGGCGAATGCGCGTTTCCAGCAGTTCCTTGATCTGGGCAACGACATCGGCATCGGCCGGATCATCGCCATAATCGGCATCGTCATCAACCGGAACGGCAATCCCGTTACCGGCAGCAGGGTGAAACAGCGGGGCCTGGCTGACGAAGTGATCGAGCAGGATTGCCACGACCTGCGGCTTGAGTCCCGACCATTCAACCCCCGACCCGGCGGTGACCGAGACGAAATCGCGGCCAAAGAATACACCAGTCACATCGCCCAGGCTGAACAGCGCTTCGGCTAGCGGTGACGCAGCGGCATCTTCCTCGTCGCGGAAGTCGCGAGTGCCGGTCGCCATCACTTCCTGTCCGGGCAGGAATTTCAGCGTGGCTGGATTCGGGGTGGTTTCGGTCTCGATAAACATGGCTGGGATGTAGGCCTTTGCCGCGTGGGTTCAACCGCCAAAATCACAGTTCGCGCAAGGCTTGCGCCGGCTTGGCCCGCAGCAGCGGCAAAGACCCGGCCAGCGCGAAGGCCACGGTCATGGCCAGGCCTGCGCCCAGCACCGCCAGAACTTGCGACCAGTTGGGCAACCAGGCAAAATCGAACAGCTGCACGATGACCAGCCAGCCGATTACCGAGCCCAGCACCAGCGCAACCCCGGCCAACAGCAGGGCGAGCAGGCCATATTCGGCCAGCTGGAGCAGCAGCAATTGCCGCCGGCTGGCCCCCAGCACGCGCAGC
>JACCDH011722159.1_pt1 | contig 18428 bp, 16 predicted proteins | sample 7442481 | NCBI WGS metagenome assembly JACCDH01 (sample SAMN15323433, study PRJNA562643) | freshwater metagenome | isolation source: river surface water | place: USA:Blue River Watershed | collected 2017-08-15 | reverse complement strand
GCCCAGCGACTGAGCCCAGTCAGGCAGCGCGGTGTAATGCAGATGGTGCGGGCCTGCCCACATATAGGTGAAGATCAGCGCCCAGAAGTGAACGATCGACAGGCGATACGAGAACACCGGACGCTCGGCCTGCTTCGGAATGAAGTAGTACATCATGCCCAGGAAGCCGGCGGTCAGGAAGAAGCCGACCGCATTGTGGCCGTACCACCACTGGATCATCGCATCCTGCACACCGGTGTAGGCCGAGTAGGATTTGGTGAGTGTCGCTGGCATCGCTGCAGAATTGACGATATGCAAAATCGCGACGGTCAGGATGAACGCGCCATAGAACCAGTTCGCGACGTAGATGTGCGACACCTTGCGCTTCCACAGCGTGCCGAAGAACACCACCGCATACGCGACCCAGACCAGCGCGATCAGAATGTCGATCGGCCACTCAAGCTCCGCATATTCCTTGCCGGAAGTCAGACCCAGCGGCAGCGTGATGGCCGCCGCCACGATCACCAGCTGCCAGCCCCAGAAAGTAAAGGCGGCGAGCGCGTCAGAAAAAAGTCGTGTCTGGCAGGTACGCTGCACGACATAGTAGGAAGTGGCAAACAGTGCCGAACCACCGAACGCAAAAATCACCGCATTGGTGTGCAGCGGGCGCAGACGACCATAGGTCAGCCAGGCCGTATCAAAATTCAGTGCCGGCCATGCGAGCTGGGCGGCAATGATCACCCCTACCAGCATGCCCACCACACCCCACACTACCGTCATGACCGCGAATTGCTTCACGACCCGGTAGTTGTAGTTCAGTGCTGTGTCCACAGAAACTCCCTTGGTTTACGACGAAGATGCCGGGAGGTTACGTTTCGAATGGGCAAACTTCCTTGACCTGAGTCAAATTTGGCCGGAAGCCGAACAGAATGGCGGAAAGCTTATTTCTTGGTATTTTTCTGAGACTCAGGGGTTTCGGTGTGCACGCGGTCGTCATCTTGCAGAATGCGCATCCCCGGCCCTTCGAGATCGTCGAACTGGCCGCTGTCCATCGCTCGGAAAAACACCCACAGGGCAATAAAAACCACCACCACGGACAGGGGTATCAGCAGGTACAGAGACTCCATCAGGATGCCTTTTTCACACGTTCCAGTCTGAGCGCATTGGCCACCACCAGCGCTGAGCTGGCAGACATGCCCAGACCCGCCATCCAGGGAGTGAGCAGGCCAAAAGCCGCCGCAGGTATCGCCACCAGATTGTAGACGGTAGCCCAGGCGAGATTCTGGCGGATCACGCGCATGCAGGCCGTGGCGGCGTCAGCCGCATCCGTCAGCAGCGACAGCTTCGCCGAGAGCAGCACGGCATCCGAATGCGATTGCGCGAGTGCCGCGCCGGAACCCATCGCAAAGGACACATCGGCCGCACGCAGCACTGCGGCATCATTGATACCATCGCCGACCATCACCACCACCGCACCCTGACGCTGCAGCTGCTGAACGTAATCGAGTTTCTGCTGTGGCAGCATGCCGCCCTGAGCAGCATCCATCGACAACGACATCGCGACCTGATTCACGATGGCCGGTGCATCACCCGATAACAGGATGGTTTTCATTCCGCGCGACCGAAAGTGGCGCACCGTCTGCGCGGCATCCGCTTTGAGAGCGTCCGCCAGCGTGAATCTGGCGAGCCAGCGCTGTTCGCTGCCGAGATAGACCGACGTCATATGCGCCGGCTCGTCAGGCAACGCGCGTTCACCCGCCAGCGCCGCGACGAACGATGCGCTGCCAATCCGGTAGCGCGTGCCATGCACCTGCCCTTCCAGACCCAGACCGGCATGATGCGTTACCGATTCCGCAAATAACGGGAGCACTGCGCGCCCCCTGGCCGCCGCCAGCAGCCCTTGCGACAGCGGATGCGCGCTCCCTGCCTCGAGCGCGGCGGCGATGCCGAGCGCTTCTTCTTCGCTCATCTCACCGAGCGCCGTCAGCTGACGAACGCTAGGCCTGCCCTCGGTCAGCGTACCCGTCTTGTCGAATACCACGTGGGTCGCACGATGCAGGGTCTCCAGCACATGGGGCTGCATCACCAGCACGCCCTGCCGCAATAACCGATCCGTAGCGGCGGCCAGTGCCGACGGTGTGGCGAGAGACAGCGCGCACGGACAGGACACGACCAGCACCGCAATCGCGATCGGCCACGCGCGCGAGGCATCATGCCAGCTCCAGAAGGCGAGCACACCCAGCGCCAGCAACAGCAATGCGACAACAAACCATGCCGCCACATGATCAGCCCACTGAGAAATTTTCGGCTTGCCCTGCCCGGCGCGCTCGATCAGCCGGATCAGCGATGACAGTGTGCTGTCCTTGGCCACCTTGTCGATGCGCAGCACGACCGGCTGGCTGATGTTCACCGCGCCGCCCGCTACCGCATCACCCGGACCTTTGCCCTGCGGCTGACTCTCGCCGGTCAGCAGCGACAGATCGACCGTAGTCTTGCCCTCGACAATCACACTGTCGGCAGGGATCGCTTCGCCCGGCTTGACGAGCACGATATCGCCGGTACGCAAGGTGGCGGCTGCCACCAGCTTCGCTTCGCGACAGGAAGGAAAACCTGCCAGCAGCCAGGCAGAATCCGGCAGCGCATGCTGCAGGGTTTCCAGCGACCCCGCTGCCTTGCGCCGGGCGAGCAGTTCCAGATAGCGGCTGGCCAGCAGCAGGAAAATGAACATCGTCACGGAGTCGAAATACACATCACCGTGACCCGCGATCGTGCTCCAGGTGCTGCCGATGAAGGCCGCCGAAATGCCGAGCGCCACCGGCACATCCATACCCGGCGCGCGCTGCGTCAGATCCGTCCATGCCCCTTTGAAGAAAGGCTGCGCCGAATAAAAAACCGCAGGCACAGTGAGCCAGAAACTCGCCCAGCGCATCAGCTGCTCCATCTCAGGCTCGATCTCACCCGCATCAGCCAGATACACCGGCACCGCGTACATCATCACCTGCATCATCGACAAACCGGCAACGAACAAGCGTTTGAACATCGAGCGCGAATTTTTACGCAGCAGCTCGCCATGCTGAATCGGATCAAACGGATAAGCGACATAACCGACCTCGCGAACGGCCTGCAAGATATCGCTCGGTTTGCACTGCGAGGTATCCCAGCGCACCTGCAATTTTTCCGTCGCCACATTCAGGTCGGCAGCCTGCAGTCCCGGAACCTGCGACAGGCGCCGTTCGATCAGCCAGACGCAGGCCGCGCAGCGTATCCCCTCAACGGACAACGTCGCCTCGCCGCTGCCCTCTTGATTGATGAATTGCACCGCCAGTTCCGGGGTGTCATACAGCTTCAGCGCATCGGGTATCGGCTCGGCAACGCCTTGCGGCAAGGTCTGCCGGTTGCGGTAGTAATCCGTGAGTCCGTTATCGACGATCGCGCGCGCGACAGCTTCGCAGCCGGGGCAGCACATCGGCTGCTCGACCTCATTGATCCGCACATTCCAGCGGCTGTCCTTGGGCACAGGAAGCCCGCAGTGGAAACACGAGATATCGGTGATGGCGTTCATCCCTGAAAAAAATTCAGATGGCGGGGGTGATGCACAGCGCATCCAGCCAGCTGTGCGAAACACCGGTCGCTGCCCGGTAGAGTCCCAGCAAGCCGAAGGCGAGCACCAGCAGACCTGCGATCGTTCGCAACGCGGGCTTTTGAAGACCGGACTGCAGCCGGCTTCCGAGCATGCCAATTGAAAACAGCAGTGGCAAGGTGCCCAGACCGAAGGCCATCATCACTCCCGCGCCTTGCCATGCAGATCCCGTCAGCAGCGCAGTCATCAGCACGCTGTACACCATGCCGCACGGCACCCAGCCCCACAGTCCGCCCAGCGCCAGCGCCTGCCATGCGCTCTCGACCGGCAGAAAGCGGCGTATCAGCGGCTGAATGTGCCGCCATGCCCACTGCCCGGCGGCTTCAACGCGCGACAATCCATGCCAGGCATTCATCAGCGTCAGGCCCAGCGCGACCAGCATCAGATTGGCCAGCCAGTAAGCGCCGCGCTGAAGCAGCGCGATATTCATCATCGCCGGGATGCTGCCCAACAGGCCCGCGAGCGCGCCTGCGATCATGTAACTGCCGATGCGGCCGGCATTGAACGCGAGCACGCGCAGTCCGCTGCCCGCTGCTTCGCTGAGCCAGACATGCTGGGTCAGCACAGGCACGGGAAAAGGCCGACGGGGCGTGGCTACGGAAAATGCGCCGACGATGCCGCCGCACATGCCGACGCAATGCACGCCACCCAGCAGGCCGACCAGAAAAATCGGCAACAGCACAATGGAATTCACGGATTGGAAGAGCCGATCAGACGGTACGGGAATAACGGACAGGCTCCGATTGTAACCGTCGTGCATGCTGCAGGTGGCGGTCAAAAACCATGCAGACATTGCGGATCAGCAGCCGCCCCTTGAGGGTGACACTGATCCACTCTTCATCCATGGTCAGCAAGCCCATCTCGGCAAGTTCATGCAGCTGCTCCAGCTCATTATCAAAATAGGCACTGAAAGTGATCGGATAAGCTTGTTCGAGCGAGCGTATCGACAGCTCGAAATTACACATCAGCATCTGGATGATGAAACGGCGCAGCACATCATCCATCGTCAGCTTGTAGCCGCGCGCAACCGGCAGCTCGCCCTGATCGAGGTGATCATAGTAGTCATCCAGCGTCTTGACGTTCTGGCTGTAGCACATGCCCACCGAGCTGATGGCCGACACACCGCAGGCGATCAGGTCGGCTTCTGCATGCGTCGAATAGCCCTGAAAATTGCGGTGCAATCTGCCCTGCCGCTGCGCGACCGCCAGTTCGTCATCCGGCTTGGCAAAATGATCCATACCGATATACACATAGCCCGCCTCGTTCAGGCGCTTGATGCACATGGCCAGCATGTCGAGCTTGACATCGGAGCTGGGCAAATCTGCTTCGTGAATGCGGCGCTGCGGCTTGAACAGATGCGGCAGGTGCGCATAGTGATACACGGCGATGCGGTCCGGGTTGGCGGCGATCACCTTGGACAAGGTCTGCGCCATCGTCTGTAGGTTCTGCTTCGGCAGGCCGTAGATCAGGTCGATGCTGATCGAGCGGAATTTCGCCTCGCGGGCTGCGCGGATGACGTCCAGCGTCATTTCCTCAGGCTGGATGCGGTTGACGGCCTTCTGCACCTCGGCATCGAAATCCTGCACGCCGAGGCTGATACGGTTGAAACCCTGCCCGCGCAGCCGGTGAATGCGTTCGGCAGACACGCTGCGCGGATCCACTTCGATCGAATACTCACCCTTCTCGTCATCGGTCAGCTGGAACCAGCGACGGATATGATGCATCAGGTCATGCATCTGCTCGTCAGACAAATAGGTCGGCGTGCCGCCGCCAAAGTGAAGCTGCTCGACGTGGTTGAAACCAGCGAACAGTTTTCCCTGCATCTCGATCTCGCGTTTCAGGTAACCGAGATAAGTCGCCGCCTTCTCGCGGTTCTTGGTGACGATCTTGTTGCAGCCACAGTAGTAGCAGACCGTGTCACAGAAGGGAATATGCAGATACAGCGACAACGGATGACGCCCGCCGCGCGCGCGCGCATGCGTGACTGCGTGCAGATAGTCGCGGTAGCCGAAGGCGTCCGAGAAGCGGTCGGCGGTCGGATACGACGTATACCGGGGGCCGGACTGGTTGAGCCGGCTGATGAGCGCGGCGTCGAACTCGACGTGCTGTATCTGCGGCAGGGCTGTTGTCGAAACGCTCATCTTCTCTTGCTCCATGCCCTGCGAGCACCCGCAGGAGGCGGGTATCTCAGGTTGAAGCGCAGTCTAGAGATGCGGTTCGGTAATTACCTTGACTTAAGTCAAAACTGCCCGGCTGACCGATGCTTGTCAATGACTCACTGCCTGACAGACTCGCCGCCGGGCCGTTAGCCGGCGTTCAGGAGAAGGTTTGGGTTTGTAACGCCAGACGCAATTCCACTGTTTCCTGCGCAGGCTCGAAACGCGTATTGAAACCAAAACCGCGCACCAGATCGAGCAAGGCGTGATTGTCCGGCAATGCCTCACCAACAATCCGCTGCGTGCCACGCCGACGGAAATACTCGATCAGCTTATTCATCAGCATCTGCCCGAGGCCCAGTCCCTTGAGATCGGAACGAATGATGATCGCAAACTCCGCGTCCTGATTATCGGGGTCCGCGACTGCTCTGACGACGCCCAGGGTTTCATCTGATCCATCGTCACGCTTGCGAACAGCGATGAAGGCCATCTCGCGGTCGTAATCGATCTGCGTCATTCTCGCGAGCTGCGAAGGCTGCAGCTCATGCATGTGCATGAACATACGGAAGCGAACATCGACCGGATCGAGCGACTTGAAAAATCGCTGATGCTCCTCGCCATCCTCAGGACGTATCGGCCGAAGCAGCAAAGGCTTGCCCAGCCATTGCACCCATTGCTCCAGCGCCTGAGGATAGGGCCGTATCGCCAGCCGGTCGTCGGCACGACGGGTAGAGAGCGGGGCTACGCGAACCCGCGCATCCAATGCGATAACGCCGTTTGCGTCAGCCAGCACCGGGTTCAGATCCAGCTCAACCAGCTCGGGCAGGCTGGCCGCGACCTGACTGACCTGTATCAGTAAATGATTCAGCGCCTCCATGTCGACCGGCGGACGGTTGCGGTAGCCTTGCAACAACCGCGAGACGCGCGTGCGTGAAATCAGGTCTTGTGCGAGCACATTATTCAGCGGAGGCAGGGCAAGGGCGTGATCGCTCATCACCTCGACCGATATGCCACCCTGCCCGAACAACACGACCGGCCCGAACACAGCATCCGAGCTGATGCCCACGATCAGCTCTTCAGCATCCGGTCGTCGCACCATCGCCTGAACGGAGAAACCTGTCAGCGTCGCGTGGGGTCGCAGTGCATGCAGACGCTGCTGAATCGCGACCGCTGCAGCCTCGACCGCATCGCCGTTGCTCAGGTCCAGCATCACACCGCCAACTTCTGTCTTGTGGCTGATGTCCGGGGACAGAACCTTCACCGCGACGGGATAACCGATCTCTTCGGCCAGTCGTCGCGCCTCGGAAGGGGTGCGCGCGACGCGCGTCTCGGCGACGGGGATACGGCAGGCTTTCATCAGCGACTTGGCCTCGGGCTCGCTCAGCATCGTGCGGCCTTCCGACAAAACCTGAGCAATCAGAGCGCGTGCGGCATCGAGATCCATCGGATCGCTCAGCTGGTCGGCCGAGGGCACTTGCATCAGCAGGCGCTGGTTGCGGCGGTACTCGACGACCTGCATGAAGGCCTGCACCGCTCTTTCCGGTGTGCTGAACTGCGGGATACCCGATTGCGAGAACAACTGCCGTGCCTCGGCCACCGCCGCATCGCCCATCCAGCAGGCAATGATCAGCTGCGGCGATTTGCGCGCCAGCGGTGCGATCGCTCGCGCGATATCGGAGCTGGGCACGATGGCTGTTGGCGAGTGAATGAACAGCAGCGGATTGTCAGGCTGCTTTTCAAGCAGCACAGACAGCGCCTGCCGGTAACGCTCGGCCGGCGCATCGCCGATGATGTCCACCGGATTGCCATGCGACCAGTTGGCCGGCAGCACCTGATCGAGCGCTTGTCGTGTCTCTGCCGACAAGGACGCCAGCCGGCCGCCATCGACCATCAGCGCGTCGGTCGCCATCACGCCCGGCCCGCCGCCATTGGTCAGTATCAGCAGCTCTTCGCCGTACAGAGGTCTTGCCCGCGCCAGCGTCTCCACCGCATCGAACAAGGCCTCGGTCGTCATCACGCGCAGCATGCCGGCACGGCGAAAGGCGGCGTCGTACACGGCATCCACGCCCGCCAGCGCGCCGGTGTGCGAAGCGGCGGCGCGCGCGCCTTCGGGCGCCCTGCCAACCTTCACCACCAGCACCGGCTTGCTGCGCGCGGCCGCACGCGCGGCAGACATGAATTTTCGCGCGCCGCGGATATCTTCAACGTAGAGCAGGATCGCGCGTGTTTCGGCGTCGGTCGCCAGATAATCGAGCACATCGCCGAAATCGACATCCGCGACATCGCCCAAAGAAACGCAATGAGAAAAACCAATGCCGCGCGAGCGCGCCCAGTCCAGCATTGCCGTCAGCAATGCCCCTGATTGCGAGACAAAGGCGATTTTCCCTGGCAAGGCATCTGTATGCGCAAAGCTCGCGTTCAGCTGGCTGCGCGGAGAGATGATGCCGACGCAATTCGGACCCAGTATGCGCAGCACCGAGGGCCGCGCGGCATCCAGCATCGCCTGCCGATGACTGCGGCCATCACCATGGTCGGCGTCCATGCCCGCCGACAGCACGACCGCAGCGCGCGTTCCCTTGTCCGCCAGCTGGGCGATCAGTGCGGGCACGGCCTGCGGTGGCGTGGCAATCACCGCCAGCTCAGGCGTCACCGGCAGGCTGGCAATATCGGGATACACCGCCATGCCCTGCAGCTCGGCATAGCGAGGATTGACGGCCATCACTGCGTTGGCCTTGTCGGCGCCGGCGCGTCCTGAGAGCAGATTGGATAGCACTGTCGAGCCCACACTGTGCGGCTGATCACTGGCGCCGATCAGCACAACGGACCGTGGCGCAAACAGGTAGCGGAGATTACGTGTGCTCATCAGCAGCGTGTCCGGTGATGGTCAAGTCTGCGAGGATCGCAGCCCCGGCTATCCGCATGGGTTGACCTGAGTCAAATTTTACAAAAACAAAACACTGGAGAGACCAACGACTCTATGGACGTTGCGGCGTCCTCGGCTTACTCTATGCCCGCCGCGCAGCCTTGGCTGCATGCGGCCGCTTACAAGCCGGTCACCAACTCATCCGGAACAACAAGTCCACGGGGATACAGCATGTCATACAAGACCATACTGGTGCAGGTTGATCAGTCGGCGCAATCCATCGAGCGCATCAGGCTGGCCGCAGCGCTTGCCGACGCCGAACAGGCTCATCTGATCGGCACCGCAATGACCGGCATTTCCAGGGTCGTGTTCGAGGCCGGCGCGTTCAATCAGCATGATCCCGCATTCGACCATCATGTGCGGGCGCTGCGCCAGTACGCGGACAAAAGCCTGGAAATCTTTGAGGTCGCGATGGAAGAACATCCCGGCCTGTCTGCGGAATCCCGCCTGCTGGATGATGATGCGGTCGGCGGCGTCAGCCTGCAGGCGCGCTACGCGGATCTGGTGGTCATAGGACAATTCGACAGCGCGGCCGGCGTCCCCGGACTGCTGCCGAGCTTCCCGGAATCGGTCGTGATGAATTCCGTGCGTCCGGTGCTGATCTTGCCGGGCAGCTACCGGTTTAGCGCGCTGCCCTCGCGAGCAGTGATCGCCTGGGACGGCAGCCTGACTGCAGCGCGCGCCATCGCCGGTGCGCTGCCCTTGCTCAGACGCGCGGTCAACGTCAGGCTTGCGATCTTCAATCCTTCAGAGCGCCCGGATGCGCACGGAGAGCAGCCCGGCGCCGACATCGCGCTGTATCTGTCGCGTCAGGGCGTGCCGGCCGAGGTGCTGACGCGCGACACACAAACCGACGCCGGCGACGCATTGCTGTCGCTGTGCGCGGACGAGGGCGCCGATCTGCTGGTGATGGGAGCGTTCGGTCACACCCGCTTCAGGGAATTGCTGCTCGGCGGTGCAACGCGTCAGATACTGGATTCAATGACATTGCCGGTGCTGATGGCGCACTGAGTCGATCGAATAAAGAACCTGTTCAGCGATAGACAATCACTGGTATCGTCGCATGCGCGAGCACACGCTGTGTCTCGCTGCCCAGCAGCAGTTTGTCCAGGCCGCGCCGCCCATGCGACGCAATCCAGATCGCATCGCACTGCTTGTCGCTGGCGGTGGCCAAAATCTCTTCATACGGATGCACGCCCCGCGTGGCGATCGCCTCGCAGGCAACGTTCGCAGCGGCGGCCATTTTTTTTACAGCCTCCACATGCTGTTGCGCCGTCTGGTCCTGCGCTTCTTCATACGCCGACAGATCAACCATTGCGCCAGCCTCGGGCATCAGCATGTACGGATACAACTGCGCGACCGACAGCGCGACCACGCCCGCGCCATTGGAGGCGGCGAATTCGATCGCTGCCCTCGCTGATTTTTCGGATACCGGCGAACCATCGGTGGGAACCAGGATTTTTTTGAACATGGGCGCTCCGTGAATCGATCAAATGTCAGTTGCGTCTGGACGAACTATAGCAATCAGACTTTACAGAAAAATTGACCCCGGTCAAAGCGGCCAAAGAGGCGGCTCGGACATCAGCGCTACCTGCTCACGCAGCTCCAGAATCCGGTCTTGCCAATAACGCACTGAACCGAACCACGGAAAGGCCAGCCGGAAAGCCGGGTCATCCCGCCGCATCGCGAGCCAAGCGGAATAATGCAGCAGACGCAGCGTGCGCAGCGCCTCCAGCAGATACAGCTCACGCGGCTCGAACTCGAAAAAGTCTTCATACCCCGTCAGCAACTCGGCCAGCTGCCGGCTCATGTCCTCGGGCTCGCCCGACAACAGCATCCACAAATCCTGCATCGCCGGGCCCATACGGCTGTCATCCAGATCGACGAAATGCGGGCCGTCATCGGTCCAGAGCAGATTGCCGGTATGGCAATCGCCATGCAGGCGGAGCGAGCGCAGCGAGCCCGCGCGCTCATAGCAATGCGCGACTCCCTCCAATGCCTGCGCGCTGATGCCGGACCAGCTGTCGCGCAAATCATCGGGAATATCGCCGTGCGCGAGCAGCCATGCGCGGGGCTGAACACCGAAGCTGTCGAGATCGAGCGCGCCGCGCGCGACGAAATCGGCACGCGCGCCGACCGCATGAATGCGGCCCATGAAGCGGCCTATCCATTCCAGCGTGCCGGGCTGATCCAGTTCCGGTGTCCTGCCACCCTGCCGCCTGAACACGGCGAAGCGATAGCCCTGATGTTGATGCAGCGTCCGCCCTTCGACAACGAGCGGCGGTACCACCGGTATCTCGTAGCCCTCCAGCTCCAGCGCAAAACCATGCTCTTCGAGGATGGCGTCGTCAGTCCAGCGCCGGGGCCGATAAAATTTCACGATCAGGGGCGCGCCCTGCTCCATGCCGACCTGATACACGCGGTTTTCATAACTGTTGAGCGCCAGCAGCCGGCCATCGCTGTACAGACCCAGCGTGTCCAGCGCGTCCAGCACGATGCCCGGCTCAAGGCCGGCAAATGAATGTTCGGGAAGAGAATCCATGCACCAGATTGTAGTCTGCCCTGCGCGTTGCAGACTCACGTTACACTGACAGTCACTTTTACCGAAAGAATCTCATGTCTGAAGAACAGCTGATGACCGACAAGGAATTCGACGAGCTGGATCACTTCCTGATGTCGGAGCAATGCAGCGATGAAGCCATGACCATGGATGCGCTGCATGGTTATCTGACCGCGATCGCGATTGGTCCCGAACCCGTGTCCACGGATGAATGGCTGCCGCGCATCTGGGGCCCCGAGCCGGAGGATGAACCCGAGTTCCGCAACCCGGCGCAGGCGGAGCGCATCCGCCAGCTGTGCGAGCGCATGCTGGAAGATATCGTCGTCACCTTCGCCGTCGCACCCAAGGATTTCGAGCCGTTGTTCTGTGAGCACCTGTGGAAAGGCAAGCCGGTGCTGGATGCCGAAACCTGGGCCTGGGGTTTCACCGAGGGCATGCAGCTCAGAGCCGCGGCCTGGCAAGCACTGCAGGAGTCACCGCAGGCAGGTTTGCTGCGCGCGATCTATCTGCTGGGCGCCGAAGAAATCGAAGAAGAAGAACTGACGCTGGTGGATGACCCGCTCAAATGCCACAAGCTGGCCATCGAGGTCGAGGCATCGATACCGCAAATACACCGGTTCTGGGCAGCGCAGAAAAAACTGAAGGCGCACTGAGGTTCTCGGACGCCCACGAATCCGCGCTTCTTGCGTGGAGCTCTCGCGCGCACCTCTGGCGTCTACCTCTGGCGTCTACCTCTGGCGTCTACCTCTTGCGGGTATCTCGTGCGCGTCGCTCGCGCGCAGACTTCACGCAATCACGCGCTGATAAAGTGTTCCCGGTAATAACGCAGCTCTTCCACTGATTCGCGAATATCGGCCAGTGCCGTATGCAGCTGGTGCTTCTTGAAGCCCGCGATCAGCTCCGGCTTCCAGCGCCGGCACAGCTCCTTGAGCGTTGACACATCCAGATTCCGGTAATGGAAAAATTCTTCCAGCTTGGGCATGTGCCGCGCCATGAAACGGCGATCCTGACAGATCGAGTTGCCGCACATCGGCGACTTACCGGCGGGCACGTACTGGCGCAGGAACTCGATCATCCTCGTCGCCGCCTCATCTTCGGTGACGGTCGAAGCCTTGACCCGGTCGATCAGGCCGGAGCGGCCGTGGGTGCCCTTGTTCCATGCATCCATGCCATCCAGCACTTCATCGCTCTGATGGATGGCAAAAACCGGACCCTCGGCAAGGATATTCAGCTCGGCATCGGTGACGATGGCAGCAATTTCGATGATCTTGTTGTTGTCCGGGTCCAGACCGGTCATTTCCATGTCGATCCAGACCAGGTTCATTTCATTCGGGCGGGCCGCTCCCGCGCCTGCGGCGGGGGCCAGATCCGTTTCTGATGCTTGTGACATAATCCGTTTCCTGATAAAGCCGGGTGAAAGCCCTGCTGCTTTCGCCCAGAATTTCCGGATTTTCTCACATGGATCCCACCAGCTTCTCTTTACTGTTTGCGGCCTTCCTGCTCGTCACGCTCGGCGTCAAGCTGTGGCTGTCGGCTCGGCACATCCGTTACGTGGCCGGTCACCGCGATACCGTGCCCGCGCAGTTCGCGCAAAAGATCCCGCTGGCCGCGCACCAGAAGGCGGCCGATTACACGATCGCCAAGACCCAGCTGAAGCTGGTGCTGCTGGTGGTGAATGCGGTAGTGCTACTCGGATTCACGCTCCTCGGCGGCCTGCAATGGTTGTCGACAACGGTCAGCGAACTTGCCGGGGCGGGCATGACTTATCAGATCGCACTGATCGCTGCGGTCAGCGTGATTTCCAGCCTCATTGATCTGCCCTTCGATTACTACAAGCAGTTCTCGCTGGAAGAGAAGTTCGGCTTCAACAAGATGACGCCCGGACTGTTCTTCTCCGACCTGATCAAGCAGACGCTGGTCGGCGCAGCCATCGGCCTGCCGCTGATCTGGGTCACGCTGACGGTCATGGACAAGGCCGGCGCATATTGGTGGCTGTACGCATGGCTGATCTGGTGCGGCTTTCAGGTGCTGATGCTCGGCTTTTACCAGAACCTGATCGCGCCGCTGTTCAACAAATTCACGCCGCTCGAAGACGACAGCCTGAAAAGTCGCATCGAAGGCCTGATGCAGCGCGTCGGTTTCGCCAGCAAGGGCTTGTTCGTGATGGACGGCTCACGGCGCAGCGCGCATGGCAATGCGTATTTTTCCGGCTTTGGCGCAGCCAAGCGCATCGTGTTCTTTGACACCCTGCTGTCGCGCCTCGCACCGAACGAGATCGAAGCCGTGCTCGCGCACGAGCTGGGTCACTTCAAGCTCAACCATGTTATCAAGCGTATCGCGGTGATGTTCATCATGTCGCTGGGCTTCCTTGCGCTGCTCGGCTACCTGAAGAACCAGACCTGGTTCTACCTCGGGCTGGGCGTGACGCCGATGCTCGATGCCAGCAACGACGCGATGGCGCTGCTCCTGTTCATGATGGCGCTGCCGGTATTCACCTTCCTCTTCTCGCCGCTGTTGTCGATCACGTCGCGCAAGAATGAATTCGAGGCCGATGCGTTCGCCGCGAAGCACAGCAATTCGCAGGACCTGATATCCGCACTGGTGAAGCTTTACGAGGACAATGCGTCCACGCTGACGCCGGATCCGCTGCACTCGGCGTTCTACGATTCGCATCCGCCGGCCAGCGTGCGCATTCAGCGTCTGCTGAGTGCCTGAACCCATGGATCGTGCCGCGCTGCTCAGGGCCTCGTGCCGCCATCGTGAGCAGGCGGCGTCCGACGCCGAGATCGCTGCAGCGCTCGGCGTGCTGACTGACTGGACGATCGAGGACGGCAAGCTGGCGCGAACTTTTTGCTTTCATGACTATCACCAGACACTGGCCTTCGTGAACGCGATCGCCGAGGTCATCCATCGCGAAGACCATCATCCCGAACTGGTGGTCAGCTATAACCGCTGCATCGTCCGCTATGACACCCATTCGGTGAACGGCGGCAAAGGCGGACTATCCGAGAATGATTTCATTTGCGCGGCAAACATCGACGCTGTCTTTTCCCGGATGTCTGCCGCTGCATGACTGAGCTGCAGGGACTGATCGTCGCCGCTCATGGACGGCATTATCTGGCGCATGCGACTGGCAAAACCCTGCAATGCGTCACGCGCGGCAAAAAGAGCGATGTCGCCACCGGCGACCGCGTGCGCCTGAAAATCACCTCGGCCGATCAGGCGGTGATCGAAGAAATCCTGCCGCGCGACACGCTGCTCTATCGCTCCGATCAGTACAAATCCAAGCTGCTGGCCGCGAATGTCACGCAACTGTTCATTGTCGTCGCCACCGAGCCCGGTTTTTCCGATGATCTGGTGTCGCGCGCGCTGGTCGCCGCCGAAGCGGCAGGCATTCGCGTGCATCTGGTGCTGAACAAGACCGATATCGCGCAACTGCTGCCTGCTGCTCGCGACAGGCTCACGCTCTATCGGACACTGGGCTATCCGGTGCACGAGGTCAGCGCGGCAAAAGACCCGCAAGGCACGGTGTCGATGCTGCAGCCGCTGATGACCGGGCAATCCACGATACTGATCGGTCAGTCCGGGATGGGCAAATCCTCGCTGATCCAGCTGCTGGTGCCCGATGCCGAGATCGCGGTGCAGGAGATCTCGCAGCGGCTTGACAGCGGCAAGCACACGACCACCTTCACGCGCCTGTTCGAGATCGATGCGCAAACCACCGTCATCGATTCGCCGGGTTTTCAGGAATTTGGCCTGTATCACCTGACCGAGGGGATGCTGGAGCGCGCATTTCCGGAATTTACCGCTGCGCTCGGAAAATGCCGGTTTTACAACTGTCATCATCTGGCAGAGCCCGGCTGCGCGGTGCTGGAGGCCGTTGAAGGCGGGCAAATCAGCGCGGAACGGCACGGGCTTTACCGTCAGCTACTGCATGAATCGTCGCAGAAGGTCTACTGAGCCGCGCTGCAGAGTGTCCAGCGGACAGTAAAACCCTTATAATCCAACAAGTTAAAAAGATTCGGCGGCAGCCGCAGGCTCGCCGCCGATTTCATTTATGGCAATCAGACACTATCTGCAGTTTGCCGACTTCACGCTCGACGAGTACGACTACCTGATCGAACGCGCGAAGCTCATCAAACGCAAATTCAAGAGCTATGAGCCCTACCACCCGCTGACGGATCGCACGCTGGTGATGGTGTTCGAAAAGAATTCGACCCGCACCCGCCTGTCGTTCGAGGCCGGCATGCACCAGCTCGGCGGCGCGGCGATCTATCTGAACACGCGCGACAGCCAGCTCGGCCGCGGCGAGCCTGTCGAAGATGCCGCACAGGTGATGTCCCGCATGTGCGACATCATCATGATCCGCACCTTCGGTCAGGAGATCATCGACCGCTTCGCGGCCAACTCGCGGGTGCCCGTGATTAATGGCCTGACAAATGAGCATCATCCCTGTCAGGTATTTGCCGACGTATTCACCTACATCGAGCATCGCGGCAGCATCGCTGGCAAGACAGTCGCCTGGATCGGCGACGCCAACAACATGCTGTATTCGTGGTTGCAGGCGGCCGAGGTGTTCGGTTTCCACCTGAACGTGTCCACCCCGGCTGGCTATGACATCAATCCGGCGCTGGTATCGCCCGGCAACCAACGCTATACCGTGTTCAAGAATCCCGCCGATGCCTGCGAAGGTGCCGATCTGGTGACGACCGATGTCTGGACCAGCATGGGCTATGAAGAAGAAAATGCCGCCCGGCTGAAGGCCTTCGATGGCTGGATTGTCGATGCCGCAAAAATGCAGCGGGCAAACAAGGACGCGCTGTTCATGCACTGCCTGCCCGCGCATCGCGGCGAGGAAGTTTCCGCAGACGTCATCGACGGACCGCAATCGGTGGTCTGGGATGAAGCCGAGAACCGTCTGCATGTGCAGAAGGCATTGCTCGAATATCTGGTGCTCGGCAAGATTTGATTCAATTGATTTAGGCAAGCAAGGAAATCCCCATAATGAGCGACATCAAGAAAGTCGTCCTCGCCTACTCGGGCGGACTGGACACCTCGGTCATCCTGAAATGGCTGCAGGATCACTACCACTGCGAGATCGTCACCTTCACCGCCGATCTCGGTCAGGGCGAAGAGCTGGAGCCGGCACGCGCGAAGGCCATCAAATTCGGCATCAAGCCCGAGAACATCTTCATCGACGATGTGCGCGAAGAATTCGTGCGTGACTTCGTGTTCCCGATGTTCCGCGCGAACACCGTCTATGAAGGCGAATACCTGCTCGGTACCTCGATCGCGCGCCCGCTGATCGCCAAGCGTCTGATCGAAATTGCGAAGCAGACCGGCGCCGATGCGATCTCGCACGGCGCGACCGGCAAGGGCAATGATCAGGTACGTTTCGAGCTGGGCGCGTATGCGCTGATGCCGAACGTGAAGATCATCGCGCCGTGGCGCGAGTGGGATCTGCTGTCGCGCGAGAAGCTGCTGAAATACGCGGAAGACGCCGGCATCGAGATCGACATGAAACACAAGAACGGCGGCGCGCCGTATTCGATGGACGCCAACCTGCTGCACATCAGCTACGAAGGCCGGCATCTGGAGAACCCGGGCGCAGAGGCTGAAGAATCGATGTGGCGCTGGACGGTCAGCCCGGAAGCGGCACCGGATGCTGCCGAGTATCTGGACATCGAATTCGAGAGGGGCGACATCGTCGCACTGAACGGCAAGAAGATGAGTCCGGCGGCAGTGCTGGCCGAACTCAACCGCATCGGCGGCAAGCACGGCATCGGCCGTCTTGATCTGGTCGAGAACCGTTACGTCGGCATGAAGTCCCGCGGCTGCTATGAAACGCCTGGCGGCACCATCATGCTGCGCGCGCATCGCGCAATTGAATCGATCACGCTGGACCGCGAAGTCGCCCATCTGAAAGACGATCTGATGCCGCGCTATGCGTCGCTGATCTATAACGGCTACTGGTGGGCGCCGGAGCGCGTCGCGCTGCAGACCCTGATCGACCACACGCAGCAGACGGTCAATGGCTGGGTGCGCGTGAAGCTGTACAAGGGCAATGTGATCGTCGTGTCGCGCGACTCGAAGACCGATTCGCTGTTCGATCAGACGATTGCCACCTTTGATGAAGATGGCGGCGCTTACGATCAGGCGGACGCCGGTGGCTTCATCAAGCTCAATGCGCTGCGCATGCGGATTGCGGCGAACGCGAAGATCAAGCGCGGGCAGTAAATTCAGGACCGAATACCAAGGAATAAAACATGAGCAATCAATTCGACAATGTCTCCGTCATCAAGAAATCCAATGTTTTCTTTGACGGCAAATGCGTGTCACACACCGTGATGCTGGCCGATGGCACGAAGAAATCCGTCGGCGTGATCCTGCCTTCGTCACTGGTGTTCAACACCGGCGTGCCGGAGATCATGGAAATCACCGCTGGCACCTGCCGCGCGCGAATCAAAGGGGAAGCTGACTGGACATTGTATGAGGCCGGGCAAAGCTTCAGCGTGCCGGGTAACTCCAGCTTCGAAATCGAGGCGACCGCGCCGGTGGACTATGTTTGCCACTTCGGTTGATTTAGAACCTGTCTCGTCAGGTCGGTGGCAAGACGGCACTGCCGCAGACAGTACAGACGTACGGCCAGGCAGTGCTAACGCAGCCAGCGGCCTAACGAGATAGGTTCTTAATCACCCGACACAAAAAAATGTCCCGACATGTCGGGACTTTTTTTTGTTCAAACAGACTGATTCGGCGGACGAATCAAATGACGAGGGGCTCCGGTTCCAGAACAACATCAAAGCGCTCTTTGACATCTGCCTTTATACGAGAAGCAAGCTCCAGCAGCTGCGAACCCGCAGCTCCCCCGAGATTGACCAGCACCAGCGCCTGCTTGTCGTGCACGCCTGCCGGACCCAGTGACTTGCCTTTCCATCCGCACTGATCGATCAGCCAGCCCGCCGCGAGCTTGAGCTTGCCATCCGCTTGCGGATAGCTGACCAGTTGCGGATACTTTGCCAGCAGTCGCGCATGTTCCTCGCTACTGACAACCGGGTTCTTGAAAAAACTGCCCGCATTGCCAAGCTTCGCAGGGTCGGGCAGCTTGCGGCTACGAATAGCGATGACCGCTTCGCTGATGTCTTTCGCAGTCGGCTCGGAAATGCCTCG
>JACCDH010656387.1_pt1 | contig 18432 bp, 14 predicted proteins | sample 7442481 | NCBI WGS metagenome assembly JACCDH01 (sample SAMN15323433, study PRJNA562643) | freshwater metagenome | isolation source: river surface water | place: USA:Blue River Watershed | collected 2017-08-15 | reverse complement strand
TGGTATCGCAATTTTATAGCCAATGGCAAGCCAGAACTTTGTTGCCGAGCATCGGCTTGGTCGTGCCTTGGCAGCAAACACAAACCGCGCATCAACAGATGGCGAGTAATCAATTGATTGGTAAAGCTGTGTTAGTGGTGCGCCCCGACGCTTAAAGCTTTGGCTTGGCGAAAAGTCGTTTATCTCTAGGAATTACAGTGCCAAAAAGCGGCATGAGTTGCCGCCTCTGGCTAAATTTGCTGGCTTATTGACTATCTTTTCGCTGCTCGTGATCTTCTGAAACTGCATCTTCTGAAACTGCATCTTTTGAAACTGCATCTTTTAAAACTGCCTCTGTTGACACTTTATCTGTAGACAATTCATCTGATGACACAGCATCAGTAGACACTGCCACTGCTGGAATTGTCTCTTTTAACGATGAAGGTGCCGGCACTAGTTCCGCTGGCTCATTTTTGGTTTCAGCATCGGCCAAAACAGCCTCTTTACTCAGTGCTTCAGCGGTGTTGTCAGGCTGAACTTCACTGGTTTGCTGCTCAGTTGCCGGCTCTTGTTCTGGCACCTTCACTTCATCGGTCGGTGCCGGTTGTGAACGCAGCTGTTGCTGTGCTGTATGCTGATCGACCCGTGGGTCGAGTGCTGCTGCATAAGGCGAAGATACTAAGTCACCACTTGCCATCACATAATCGCGCGGCGCAGAGCGCTCTTGTTGTTTTTGTTGATAATTCACTTGTTGTAAGCGTACAAACAACAAGGCAGCAACAGCGGCCATAAAACCATACAACATGCGACTGCCGCCAATTTGCATACATAAAGAGGCGATTAACGGCCCAGTACTGGCGCCAATCCCGAAGGTCAGCAAGATGGTTGCAGAAAGTGCGACGCGCTCTTCTTGCTCAATATTTTGATTCGCTAACGCAGTGCCAAGCGGATAGAGCGTAAATGCCAACACGCCAAAGCAAAAGGTTGCCACTAATTGCAGATAACCCGACAACGGTAAAATGGCCATCGCTAAAACGAGAAAGCCTAAAATTGCCGAATTGGTGCGGATCAGGCGACTACGCCTGATTTTATCGGAGAGTTTTCCCATTGGCCATTGCGCCAATAAGCCCGCCATGACTGTGGTTGCCATGTAAGCTGCAACTTGTTCGGTATTCATGCCTTGACTGGCTGCAAATGCCGGTGCTAAGCCATAAAATGAACCGACAATCATGCCTGCCATAGCAATTGTGGTTAGCGATTGCGGCACTTTTTGCCAAAATGCTTTAATGCGCAGTGGTGCAGGGCGCAGCGGTGTTGGGTGAATTCGTCGGGTCATGGCAATCGGCACAATACACAAGGAGAAACACATCGCCACCAGTAATAACGGTTTAATGGTCAGTTCTGGATTTAAACTCATCGCACCTTGGCCGAGCACGAGGCCTAAATAAGACACAATCATATAACTTGCGAAGATAGTGCCGCGATTCTTGGCGTCAGCTTGTTCATTCAACCAACTTTCCAGCACCATGTATTGGCACATCATGCAAATACCAACGATCAAACGCAGTAAAAGCCACACCCATAAGTTATCAATCAGCGCATGGCCAAGGGCTGAGGCGGTGACAACGCCGGCGCTGGCAACAAAGGCGCGGATATGGCCGACGCGGCTGATCAGGCGGTGGCCGATTTTGGAACCAAAGACCAGACCTAAATAGTAGGCCGACATCATGCCGCCAATCCAAACTTGCGCAACTTCGAGCGCACTCAACCGCAAACCTAAATAGGTCGTTAATAAACCTGCCGCTAACACCATCAAGAGGGTCGCGCTGTATAGGGATGAAAAAGAGCGGATCGTTGCAGCCATGCCCACTTCCTCTAATAATAATTCCGTTGACCGAGCATCAAAATAAAACCGCAGCCTAGGCTGCGGTTCATTTTGTTATTTCACTCGCATCCCAGGCGTTGCACCGTCGTCCGGGCTCAGCAGGAAAATTTCACTGCCACCAGGTCCTGCCGCCATCACCATGCCTTCAGACATGCCAAACTTCATTTTGCGTGGCGCCAAATTGGCTACCATCACCGTTAAGCGACCGACCAATTGCTCTGGTTGGTAGGCTGATTTAATACCCGCAAAAACTTGGCGGGTTTCATTGCCTAAATCGAGCTGCAAACGCAATAACTTATCGGCACCTTCAACATGCTGTGCATCGACAATTTTGGCGATACGCAAGTCTAGTTTAGCAAAATCATCAATAGTGATGGTTTCGGCAATTGGGTCGATGCTGCTATCGCCGCTTGAAGCTTTTTCAGCGGTCTTTTCAGCTGTTTTATTATCCACAGCAGCCGCAGTAGGTTGTAAGTTTTCCATCGAAGCATTCACCATCGCGGCAACTTTGACTGGATCAACGCGCTGCATCAACGCTTTGAATGGGTTGATGGCAGTGCCTAATAACGGCTGTTGATAGTTATCCCAAGCCAATTTAACCTGCAAAAAGGCTTCGACTTCGGCCGCCATTGCTGGCAATACAGGTTTTAAATAGTGCATCAAGACGCGGAAAAGGTTGATGCCCATTGAGCACACATCATGCGTTTCTTGTTGCTTGCTGTCGTCTTTTGCTAAGACCCAAGGCGCTTTGGCATCAATATATTGGTTGGCTTTATCCGCCAGTGCCATAATTTCACGAATGGCTTTGGCATATTCGCGATCTTCAAACGATTGCGCAATGGCTTCGCCTTGATTGATGAATTCTGCGTACAGTTCAGGCTCTGCCAAAGTGGTAGATAATCTGCCGTCAAATTTTTTGCTGATGAAACTTGCGCAGCGGCTGGCGATATTGACCACTTTTCCCACTAAATCTGCATTCACTTTTTGCGCGAAATCTTCTAGATTTAAGTCTAAATCGACGATACCGGCAGTCAGTTTTGAGGCGAAGTAGTAGCGTAAATATTCAGGGTTTAAATGCTCTAAATAAGTACGCGCCTTGATGAAAGTACCGCGCGATTTCGACATTTTGGCACCATTGACGGTGACGAAACCATGCGCAAACACGCTGGTCGGTTTGCGATAGCCCGCACCATGCAACATGGCTGGCCAGAACAAGCTGTGGAAGTAAATAATATCTTTGCCGATGAAATGATAAACCTCAGCCGTTGAATCTTGTTGCCAGAACGCTGAGAAATCCACACCTGTTTTATCACAGTAATTTTTAAAGCTGGCTAAATAGCCGATTGGCGCATCCAACCAGACATAAAAATATTTGCCAGGGGCGCCCGGGATCTCAAAGCCAAAATAAGGCGCATCACGGCTGATGTCCCACTGCTGCAGACCATCTTTAAACCACTCTTGCAGTTTATTGGCCATTTCGCTTTGTAGGGCACCACCACGGGTCCATTCTTGCAACATGGCTTCAAAAGCAGGCAGGTCAAAGAAATAATGCTCTGAATCTTTCAATACAGGCGTTGCGCCAGAAACCACTGATTTTGGATTTTTAAGTTCGGTCGGGCTGTAAGTTGCCCCGCAAACATCGCAGCTGTCGCCGTTTTGATCTAACGCGCCACATTTGGGGCAATCGCCTTTGACAAAACGATCGGGTAAGAACATTTGTTTTTCAGGGTCGAACAACTGGCTGATGCTGCGGCGTTTGATGTAACCGCCCGCATCCAGCTTTTGATAAATTTCACTGGCGAATTGGCGGTTTTCATCGCTATGTGTACTGTGGTAGTTGTCAAAGCCTATCAGGAATTCTTTGAAATCAGCTTGGTGCTCAATCGCCGTTTGCGCGATCATTTGCTCTGGGGTTAAACCCAGTTGCTGTGCTTTGAGCATAATTGGCGTGCCATGCGCGTCATCAGCACAGACATAAAAACATTCATGACCACGGGCCTTTTGAAAGCGAGACCAAATATCCGTTTGGATATATTCGAGTAAATGACCTAAATGAATGGGGCCGTTGGCATAAGGCAAGGCACTGGTAATGAGGATCTTACGTGTCGTCATGGGCAAGCTCTAGTCTTAAATCACTGAAAAATATCTCAACATGATACAATAAGCCGAGCTCAAGCGCACGGCCTGAAAGGGCTGATGTGAATTTTTTCCGGTAAAAGTACTTGAAGTTGTCTGCATAAGCTGCCATTTCAAGGCTGTCTGGCGACACATGGCGTCACAATTCTTGTGAGTGCGTGAAATTGTTTTAAAAGGAAACCCTATGTTCGGCTGGTGGAAATCCTCACAGAAAAAATCCGAAGTCTCAGAGCAGGTTCTGCAAGCATTGCAGGATTTTCGCCACGAAGAATTACCGCTGCCATTATCTGAACTGATGCTGGCAGTGCAGTATGAGCAAAATGTGCTGACGGTCACTCTGCCTTTTGTCGCTGAAGGCTTCGTCGGGGATTTGTCGGCAGCATTAAAAGCTGCCGGCTTTACCGGAACGCTCGCACTGAAAGTACAAACCAACGCCAACTTTAGTTTTAAAGCAATCCGGCAAATTATTTTAGTGGCTTCAGGCAAGGGCGGTGTCGGTAAATCAACGACTTCCGTCAATTTAGCCATTGCACTGGCGCAACAAGGCGCCAAGGTTGGGCTGCTAGATGCGGATATTTACGGCCCATCTATCCCAACCATGCTGGGGGAGCTGAATGCCAAGGCGCAATCGCCAGATAATCAGCATATGGCACCGCTGCATAAATATGGCATATTTATGCAGTCGATCGGTTTTTTGGTAGACCCAGAACAGGCGACAGTTTGGCGTGGCCCGATGGCAAGCCAAGCACTCTTACAACTTCTGAACGAAACTTTGTGGCCAGAGCTTGATTATCTGATTGTGGATATGCCCCCTGGCACTGGTGATATTCAGCTGACCTTGTCACAAAAACTGCCTGTGGCGGGTGCTGTAGTTGTGACGACGCCGCAAGATGTCGCGCTGGCGGATGCGCAAAAGGCGATCTCGATGTTTCGTAAGGTCAATATTCCTTTGCTCGGTTTGATTGAAAACATGGCGTTTTATCAGTGCCCGAGCTGCGGCCATCAGGATGATATTTTTGGGACTGATGGCGGCGTACAACTTGCACAGCGATATCAAGTCAGTGTACTAGGGCAGTTGCCTCTACAAACACAAATTCGTGAGTGCGCAGATTCTGGTAATCCGATTGCGCTTGCAGAGGATAATCAAACAGCTGAATTATTTAGAAAAATGGCCAGACAACTGATTTTCACTTTATACTGGCAAACTCAAATGGTGCAGAGCCAACAACCGGAAATTTTGCTGACGGACGATTAATTATGAGACTGTGTGACCGCGACATCGAACGTTACCTTGAAGAAGGTCGGATCCAAATTGAACCTAAGCCTGCCGCTGACATGATCAGCGGTGTCAGTGTTGATATTCGCTTAGGCCATAAATTTCGCAGCTTCACAGCGTATGCCGCGCCATTTATTGATTTGAGCGGGCCGCGAGAAGAAGTGCAACGCGCTTTAGACTCGGTCATGAGTGAAGAAATCATCTTAAAAGATGACGAAGCTTTTTATCTGCATCCTGGTGAATTAGCGCTCGCCATTACATTAGAGTCTGTGACGTTACCTGCAGATATTGTGGGTTGGTTAGACGGCCGTTCAAGTTTAGCGCGTTTAGGCTTGATGGTGCATGTGACGGCTCATCGCATCGATCCGGGTTGGTCTGGTAATATCGTGTTGGAATTCTATAACAGTGGGCGTTTACCGCTGGCACTGAGACCGAATATGAAAATTGGTGCATTGAATTTTGAATTGATGACCGGGGAGGCTGCAAGGCCTTATAACAAGCGGACAGATGCGAAATATCAGCAACAATCAGGCGCTGTAGCCAGTCGAATTAATCAGGACGACAGTAGCCCGAAAAAATAATGGCCGCTTAGAAATTAAAAAGCCCATACAAATGTATGGGCCGAAGCAATAAAGCAAAAATGAAGCGTGGTAATTATGCAATATTTTTGCGAAGTCATGCAAGTCCCCGTACTGGCAAAAATAGCATTTTTGCTAAAATTCTGCGTTTTAGTCGACGGCCTCTGACTGTTGTCAAATTATCATGCCAATTTATCTATTTTGTTAAATTCAGAAATCGTTCAGACTACAACTTCTATAACCATAGCTATAGCCCATTTAGGTTGTTGGGGCGTACAATCAACGTAGGTTGCCATTCAGGCTAGGAGTTTATAATGAAAGTCAGTACCGCGGTGTTATCTCTGATAACGATTGCTTTATCAACGCAGTTTCCTGTGATTGCTGCACCGCAACAAGGAAGCCAAACTCAATCAACGGTCAGCCAACAAGAGATCTTATTCAGTCAAGCTGAGCTTGATCAGATGTTAGCCCCGATTGCTTTATATCCTGATACTGTGCTTTCTCATGTGCTGATTGCGGCGACATATCCTTTAGAAATTGTGAAGGCAACCCGCTGGCTTTCAACCCAGCCAGGCATGACTTCTGAGCAAGCTTTAAAAGCTGCCGAAAATGAACCTTGGGATCCAAGTGTGCGTGCTTTGGTGGCGTTTCCTCCTTTATTAACCAAACTGAATAATGAACTGGAATGGACCCAGAAATTAGGGGATGCCTTTTTATCGCAAGAAGCCGATGTCATGGCGACTGTGCAACGTCTGCGTGAAAAAGCCTATGCCGCTGGCAATTTGCAAAACCAAGAGCACATCGTGGTTGAGCGCAAAGAGAAAGTGATTATCATCGAACCGCGTGAACGCGAAGTCGTCTACGTGCCTGTGTATGACACCCGTGTGGTTTATGGCGATTGGTGGTGGGACCGTTATCCTCCTGTGCACTGGCCGTATCCAACTGGCCACGGCACTTACGTCTACTGGGGAGTTGGTGCCCGAGTCTCTCCTGGATTTTATTTCTCGACTTTCTACTGGCCAGAGCGTCAGTTAGTGGTGATCCACGACTATCGGCCAACCCGCTATTATCGTGCTCATGAAATCTATCGTCACGAACAACGTCGTCATTGGTCACACAATCCATACCATCGTCATGGCGTTGTGTATCCTCGCAGTTACCAACCCGTGGTTGAAACTAGAGGTCCAGATCATCGTTATGGTGGTCGCGAAGAACGTCGGTATGACAATGAGCAAGACCGTCGTCGTTGGTCGGCAGAGAAACGTTTAGAAAACCAAGTTGGCACTTCGGTTGATCGTGAAATTGTGCGGGAAACTCGTGGAACTGACCAAAGTTTGGATGCGCGGAGGCAGCAGCGGCTGGAAAATCGCGAGGAAAATCCAACCCGTGAAATTCGTGGTTCTGAACACCGTAAAGTGGACCGGGATTTAGCGGGTTTACGCGATGCGAGCGGTCAAGACCGTCGTAATGACAGAGCCGAGGAACGCCTGCCAACTTATACACAACCGGTGTCGACGACGCCAAGAAACGATTTACCAGCAGAACTTGAACCATTGCGCCAGCCTGCGATTGACCGCTCTTCTGGACGCGTCAATACCGAGGTTGTCCGCGATATTCGCGAGGAACGTGGTAATGCCATAGGTCGTGGTGATCGCATCCAAGTCGATCGTCAACGGGATACTCGCATTGATACTTTACCAACCCAAACTATTGAACAACCACGGATGGAAGATAGACGTCCGCAACGGCTCGAACCAAGGGTTGAACGTCAAGAGCCGCGTATCGAGATGCAGCAGCCACGCATTGAACGTCAAGAGCCGCGTATCGAGATGCAGCAGCCACGGATTGAACGGCAAGAGCCTCGGATCGAGATGCAGCAGCCGCGCATTGAACGACAAGAGCCGGTGTTTACTCGTCCAGAGCCAGTGATGCAACGTCAAGAGCCGCGCATTGAACGACAAGAGCCGGTGTTTAATCGTCCAGAGCCAGTGATGCAACGCCAAGAGCCGCGCATTGAGATGCCACAGCCGAGAATTGAAAGGCAAGAACCAAGGTTTGAGCGTCCAGAACCTCGGTTTGAACGCCCTGAACCGGTCTTTAATCGTCCAGAGCCAATGCAAACAATGCCAGTGATTGAATCTCGCGGGCGGATAGAATAAATTCAAGGGCGGTTATCCGCCCTTTTTTAATAGGTCTTGTATGAAGTTATATGGTTCTACCTCATCTCCTTTTGTGCGTCGCTTACGTGTATTTCTTGCTGATAAACCTTATGAATTTGTAACATTGAACATCTTCGAAGCGACAGACCGTGAAATTCTGACGCGCTTAAATCCCACTCACAAAATTCCAATGCTGCAAGATGGTGAGCAAGTGGTGTTCGATTCAGGCGTCATTTATCGCTATCTCGCAGAAAAATTCTCGATAGCACCACTGACTTGGCTGCAAGAAAATACACTCACCACCATTAACGCTGCCAATGATTCTTTTGTTGAATTACTGCTCTGCAAACGTTCTGGTTTTAATGTTGAGGAAGATAAACTGTTCTTTAAATTACAACGCGATCGTGTTGCGGCAACCCTGAAAGTGCTCAATCAAAAAGTGTTGGCAGGGGAGTTCAAAGAATGGAATTACTTAAGTATCAGTTTGTTCTGCTTGGTCGATTGGGTGATGTTCCGCGAACTGTTCGATTTATCCAAACTGACCGCTTTAGTTGAATTTCGTGCCGAGCATTTGGCAAAACCCGCTGTTGCCGAAACCGATCCTCGCTTGGGATAAGTTGGCTCTAAAAACAAAAAGCGACTTTAACTGTTTGCTAAAGTCGCTTATCGCCTAACAGGCTAGAAGTTATTTGGGCAAAATGGTATTCATCAACGAAGTTACTCAACGCCAATAAAGCCACCCGTTTGATGAGCCCATAACTGTGCATAAATGCCCCCTAAAGCTAAGAGCTCTTGATGGGTACCTTGTTCGACAATCATGCCTTGATCTAGCACAATCAATCGGTCCATAGCTGCGATGGTTGATAAGCGATGGGCAATCGCGATCACTGTTTTATTGTTCATCAAGCGATTCAAGCCTTGTTGAATGGCTGCTTCAACTTCAGAATCTAAGGCGGAGGTTGCTTCGTCCAGAATCAAAATAGGCGCATTTTTTAGCAGCACCCTGGCAATCGCGATGCGCTGACGTTGCCCACCTGATAACTTCACACCGCGTTCGCCCACTTGGGCATCTAAGCCTTGGTTGCCTTTGGGATCGGTCAGTTCATCGATAAATAAGTCGGCTTCTGCGGCTTTGATGGCATCAAGTAACTCAGTGACTGTCGCATCAGGCTTGCCATACAAAATGTTTTCACGAACTGAGCGATGTAACAACGAGGTATCCTGCGTAACCATGGCAATTTGCGCCCGCAACGTTTCTTGCTGCACTTGGCGAATATCTTGACCATCAATCGTCACTTGTCCGTGAGGGATATCGTAAAATCGTAGCAATAGATTAACTAAGGTTGATTTACCTGCGCCAGAACGACCGACCAAGCCAATTTTTTCGCCAGGTTTGATCTGCAGATTGAGCTTGTTTAGCACCAAGCGTTCAGGATTGCCGTAATGAAAACTAACGTTATTGAAGGCAATCGCGCCACCTTGCACACTCAAGGGTTGTGCTTGAGGTTCATCAACCACTTTTAAAGGTTGCGATAAGGTTGTGATGCCATCGGCGACTGTGCCAATGTTTTCAAACAAACTACTGACTTCCCACATGATCCATTGCGACATGCCGTTCAAACGAAGGGCTAAGCTGACAGCGATAGCAATGGCTCCAATACTGACTAACGCATCCGTCCAAAGCCAAATAGCAATGCCAGCAACCGCGAACACTAAGGTGTAATTAAGCAGTTGAACTGAGAAATTTAACCATGTCACTAAGCGCATCTGCTCATAGACTGGGTCGAGAAAACGCGTCATGCTCTCTTTGGCATAATCGGCTTCTCGGCTAGTATGAGAAAACAACTTGATGGTGCTGATATTGGTGTAGCTATCCACAATGCGTCCGGTCATTTCCGAGCGCGCATCCGCTTGACGACTGGCGACATCTTTTAAGCGCGGAATGAAGTAAATTTGTAGCAAAATATAGCCAGCTAGCCAAACAATCAGCGGTAATACCAAACGCCAATCGGCTTCGGCCACTAAATAGAGCATCGAGCCAAAATAAACCAGCACATAAACCATGACATCCAAAATCTTGGTCACAGTTTCTCTCACTGCCAAAGAAGTTTGCATGACTTTGGTGGCAATGCGGCCAGCAAAATCATTTTGGTAGAAGCCCAAACTTTGTCTTAATAAATAGCGATGCGCTTGCCAGCGGATCGCCATGGGGTAATTGCCAAGCAATGTTTGGTGCAAGATGAGGGAATGTAACAACACCAGTAATGGAATGATGACTAAGGTGAGTAAGCCCATCCAAATCAGCGTATTTTGTTCAGTTTGCCAAAAAGTTTCTCGGTCTTTCACTGCTAACCAATCGACCAATTGCCCCATAAAGCCAAATAATGAGACTTCAAGTGCAGCCAACAACGCAGTTAGTAATGCCATCAGGACCAGTGGAATTTCCATCCCTTTGCTGTAATAACGGATAAAGGCAAAAATCCCGGTGGGTGGTTGTTCAGGTGCCGTCGTTGGAAAGGGCTTGGTCAATTTTTCAAAAAAGCTAAACATAAAATCCTTATTGCTTAAACAACCTTATTGTTCACATAAAGAGAAATCCCCATTGGCTGGGGATTTCATCGAAAAACTGGAACTATAGGCTAGCGATATTAGGGACGCCAGTCTTGTAATAGTGTCCTACTGATAGCCAAAGTCTTCATGATATCTGACGTTGAAATATCTAAATGGGTGACTAAGCGTAATTTGGCACGCTGCTGCTCGTTACTTTGGTAACTACTGCTGATACACAGCACATTATTTTTCGCTAATTCTGCCACAAAATACTGCGCAAGGTTGGCTTCTAGATCACAAAAAACAATATTGGTCTGTGGCAAAGTGACACTAAACTGAGGCAATAAGCCAAGCTCTACTGCAATGTCGTGCAAACCTTGCGCGAGCCGTTGGGCATTTTGGTGATCTTCGCTTAAACGTTCGACATGATGAGTCAGCGCATAGTGGCCAGCCGCGGCTAACATTCCTGCCTGTCGCATGCCTCCGCCTAACATTTTTCGGACCCGTTTCGCGCGCTTTAAGAAATCTTCAGAGCCCAACAACAGTGAGCCGACAGGCGCACCTAACCCTTTCGATAAACAAACTGAGACAGAATCATATCCTTGAACTAAAGCTCGGGCTTGTGCCCAGATTTCATCGGCAGCAGGGGTATCTTTGCCAGTTAATGCCACCGCCGCATTCATGATCCGAGCGCCATCAATATGGGCGCTGAGCTGTTTTTCTTTGGCTAATTTGGCCACATCCTGCATATAACTGAGCGGTAAAACCTGACCGCCTGTGGTATTTTCCATCACAATCAAGCGTGTCTTGGCGAAATGTGGATCGTCGGGTTTAATCGCTCCGAGAATATCAGTCAATGCAATGGTGCCATCGGCTTGATGCGCAAGTGGCTGGGGCTGAATGGAGCCAAGCACGGCCATGCCGCCACCTTCCCATTTGTAGGTATGCCATTGTTGGCCAACAATGGCCTCATCCCCACGCTGACAATGGCTCATCAACGCAATCAAGTTGGTCATGGTGCCGCTTGGGGCAAATAAGGCGCCGGCAAAGCCAAATTTCTCGGCAGCATAGGTTTGTAAGGCATTAATACTGGGATCATCCCCAAACACATCATCGCCAAGTGGCGCCGCAGCCATTGCTTGTGCCATTGCTGCAGTGGGTCTTGTCACAGTATCAGAACGAAAATCAATCATGGTCAATACTCATTAAAACAAGCCAGAAATTCGATACCGACACTTTGACAAAAAAATGCGGTTATGGGTAGCACCTGCGACTAATGTCAGCCAATTGCAGTTAAAACAGCAGCTTTTTCAGCAAAAAACTGATCGATTGGCTAAATTGAGTGTATCTGTCATTAACAATTAAAATTTTAAGTAGAGACATCCCTATGAAACTGAAAAAAAGTTTACTAGTTCTGACCTTACTTCAGAGCTTCTGCTGGCCGGTGATCGCTGAAGAAGCCATAGCCTCAGAGACTAAAAATAACCAGCGTGCGCTGTTACCACTCGCTTCTTTAGATGATTTTAGTCAGGGGCAAGATGGCTGGAGCTTTGGCCTTGGGGCTGGCATTGAATATGAAACGGCTTATGAGGGCTCGGATGAATTTGGACTGGAAGTCGAACCTGCGGGTGGCTTGCAATGGCGCCAGGGCAATGATGTCTATTTCTTCGTCGGTGAAGCCATTGGCTGGCGCGGACTTCGCAATGATGTTTGGTTATTTGAAGCGGCTTTAGGTTTCGATGAAGGGCGAAAAGAGAGTGATTCTGATAAAGGCTATTTAAAAGGCCTTGGCGATGTTGAGGAAGGCTTCGCTGCAGTATTACAAACACGCCGTGCTTTGGACTCCGATTGGCGTTATTGGTTGGTCGGTCGTATTGTTGCAGGCGATAGTGGCAATTTAGGCATGGTGGGTGTAGGGCGGCGCTTTGGCGACCAACTGGATGGCACTGGTGGTGAGTTAAATCTAGTCGCCGTGTTTCACGACAGTGAGTTTGCTAATAGAGATTTTGGCATTACGGCAGAACAAGCGACCAAATCAGGCTATGCCCAAACGACCCTCAGTGGTGGATTTCGCTCCTTTGGCCTCAATTATAACTATCGACATCAACTGAATGATCGCTGGCAGATTTTCGGCGAAGCGCTCTATGAACTCTTTAGTAGCGAAGTAAAAACCAGCCCAATCATTCGTAGCAATTACGAAGCAGAAATTGGCGTCGGCTTTATTTATTTGTTTTAACTCGCATCAAACCTGAAGGCATGGCTGCTCAACCACTTCGCTGGAAATAGCAGCCTTAGCCAGCAACATCAAGCCATCGGATCCCATCCCATCGATGGCTTTTTCATCAAATGCCTTAATTCGCCGCAACTAGGAATTCTTTGTCGACAACATTTGGCAGTTGTTCTTGAATGAATTTAACCAATTGGTTGGCGGCGTAGGGCAGTCGTTTAGTTTTGTGGGTGACTAAGTACCAATGACTTTGTAATGGAAAATCCTGAACCGACAGCACGGCAAAATTTTCTTGGCTCTGCGACAATGTATGGGCTGAAAGTACGGCTAAACCCAGGCCACTTGCGACACTCAGCCGAATGGCTTCATTACTTTCAATTTGCATACTGTTGAGAAGCGGGATCCCTTGTCGCGATAAAAAACTCTCGAACACGCTGCGTGTGGCCGAGCCCGGTTCCCGCAGTAAAAAGCGTTCTTGCGCAAGTTCACTAAATGCCAAGTGAGGGCGATGGACGGCCCAGTGATCCGGTGGAGCAATCAGCTGTAATGGGTTTTTTAATAACCGCATCGCATTGACATGGTCACCGGTTGGCGGATGACTAAACAAATATAAATCATCTTGTTGATGCATAAATCGTTGCAGCACTTGCGCTCGGTTACCGATATTGAGTGTGATATTCACCCCAGGAAACAGCTTGTAGTAAGCGCCAAGCACCCGCGGCAAAATGTATTTGGCGGTGGTCACGATGCCAATACTGATATTCCCTACGTTGCCCTGTTGATGATTGGTCAAATACAGTTCGAAATCATCTAATCGCGTTAAAACATCTTGGCAAGTTCGCTGAAGCTCGATACCAACATCAGTGAGCACAAGCTCATTTTGCTTAAATTCCAACAGCGGGCTGCCGACAATTTCGGCCAGCTTTTTGAGTTGGAGTGATACTGTCGGTTGCGTCAGATGTAAAGCTCTGGCTGCCGCGGAAATGCTGCCAAGCCGCAGTACAGTGAGATAAACCTGCAATAAGCGCACGGTCAGTTGACGTTGGTCCATAGATAATTATCTATTTCTTTCTATTGAATTATTAATTATCCAATATAAGTAAGATTGGTGACAATAGCCAGAACCAATAGTGTTCATCAAATAGGAGTCGACGTGCCAGATATTGTCATCGCGTTTTTTGCGCTGGGTTTGTTAGCGGGGATTGTCAAATCAGATCTGAAAGTTCCTCAGAGTATTTATGACACTTTATCTATTTTGTTAATGTTGGTGTTGGGCCTTAAAGGCGGTTTAGCCCTGCATGGCCAACTGCATGTTGAAATGTTACTCGGACTCATTCCGGTGATTGCACTGGGTTTTGCCATTCCGTTGTTATGTTATCCACTGCTTCGAAAATTTGTGCGGCTCGGTCGCGATGACTCTGCCAGTATCGCAGCCCATTACGGTTCAGTGAGTGCAGGGACTTTCGCTGTTGTATTTGCGCTGGTTGAAAGCCAAAAATTACCAATTGGACCGGAAGCGACCTTGTATTTAGTGCTGATGGAGTTACCGGCCATTGTGGTGATGTTGTGGTTACATCGTCGCCTCACAGGCCAAGGTTCAAAAACAGGGATTTTGCGGGAGTCGTTAACGAGCCGAGGCGTGTTATTGCTGGGCGGTGGTGTGGTTATCGGTTATGCCTATGGCCCAACTGGGCTGGAGCCCATTGCCCCGGCGTTATTAGGCGGTTTTAAAACCATGTTAGCGCTGTTCTTACTCGAAATGGGCTTGTGCACGGCCAAAGCATGTTGGCCATTACCTTGGCAGCATTGGCGTCTGATGACGTTTGCCTTGGTGATGCCGTTCATTCTGGCTTGGTTTGGTATTCTGACTGGCGTGATGCTCGGGATCCCACAAGGCAGCTGTGTAATTTTGGCGGGTCTCACGGCGAGTGCTTCCTATATTGCCGCTCCTGCGGCCATCAAATCGGCAATCCCCAAAGCCAATATTGGGCTATCGATGCTGGCGGCTCTGGGTATCACATTCCCAATTAACGTGTTTATTGGTTTGCCGCTTTATCAAAACTGGGTCAGTTGGTTTTACTAACTTTATTTAAAAATAAAAATACCGGCTTGGCCGGTATTTTTTTAGGTTTAAACAGCATTAAATGTTAGCTTTTGATTTTGGCGCGAGCCTTGTTGAGTGCTTGTTCAATTTCCTGCCGTCTGCCAGCATCAGCTTCCTCACGGCCTTGGCGAGGTGCTGCTAACAGTGCTTTTTCCAGTACAGGAATAGCGTCGCTATATTTCTTTTGCTGTAATAAAAAATCACCGTAAAAATAATTACTGTCGATGCCATTGGGGTTCACAGCTAAGCCTTTGAGTAAATATTCGCGGGCTTTTTTATCACTGCCAAAACCAATAGGCCAGCTAGGCACTTGATAATACAACGAACCAAGGCTGGTATAAGCAGAACCGTCCAGGGCTTTGTCATCTTGGGCCAGCGCTTTTTCAAATAACTCTTTGGCAGTTTCGACTTCATCCAGTGCATCTAGGCCGCCGACACTGCCCGCGTAGGTTGCCCGGACAATCCCTTCCCAAATGAGGTAGCGGGCATCACCAGGATTGGCTTGCGCTGCGGATTGAGCAGCTTTGACCAGTTCGGCAAAGGCTTGCTCTTGTGCATCACCAGTTTGTTGATATTTCACCGTTGCCCATTGCTGTTGGATTTGGCTGAGCGCTTGTGGCACTTCAGCTGTTGCGTCTGTCGCTTGGGCAGTGCCCAGCAGTAAGCTGGCGCTTAATAAAGTAATTGCGAAAAGTGCAGACTTTTTCATTTGCAGACTCCTTTAACGCCTAATGCGTTGATTGTGATGGCCTCAAGGCTTGTTGAAGCCATCGCGTTTGCTGTTTGAGTGTTCGGTGTTTGAATGTTGGGTGTATGAGTGTTTGGTTTAGGTGTGATTGCAGGATGTTCGCTTGAGTTGGGCACGCCTGAATGAGGCTCCGCTGGGGTGCGCCGAAGATATTGCTTAATCACTGACAGTTGTTTGTGCAGTGCCAAGTCCAATATTTTCGGAAACCAAGCATTTAATCGTACAAACAGCCGCTCTGGCATGCCGAGGTTTTGATCATGCATGCGCTTCGCCATTAACTGTTGCAGGATTTGGGCAGCGACCCAATCCGGTTGATCAGTCTTACTGCCTAGAACTCGATTAAGTTCCTGCGCCGCTTGGCTATTCATCGAAGTCTGGGTAGACCGCGGGGCGATATAGCAAAATTGCAAACAGCTATCTGCCATTTCTCGGCGCAGTGCCTGCACAAAATGCTTCAGTGCAGCTTTTGTGGCGCCATAGGCGGCATAACCAGGGTAGCCAATAGCGCCTAAGGTTGAACCAACATAGATTAACCGAGCTTTGGCTTTTAATCGTGTTAATAAATCACGAGTCAGTAGCATCGGCAGCAAGGTATTGACTTCAAAGAGTTGGCGAATACTCCTCGGATCTTGCTGTTCGAACAGAGTAAAGTCATTGGTTCCTGCCGCGAAAATGACCCCATCGATTTGATTGGGCAGTGCCAGCATCAGTAGTTCGCGGCCAGATTGTTCACTCAAGTCTGCCTCAATACACTGGGTCTTGGTCGGCAACTGAATGGCAAGCTGTTGCAGTGAGCGCAGATTTCGACCGGCGATAATCAGCTCAGCACCTTGAGCAGTAACTTTTTTGGCCAAAGCACTGCCAATACCACCGCTTGCCCCAAGTAACAATAAGGTTTGGCCTTGTAAAGCTTTGTTGTTCATGCCGCCTCCAATGCCGCTGGGGCTGCTTCAATACTGCGGAAAATGTTGCCATACAGCTCATAAAACACTTTGGCAGCGTGCACAATCGCCTGTTGATCTGCTGGATTGGTAATGGTGTCCATCAACTTTTCGAAAAAACCCATATGTTCAATATCTAAACTGCCATGCGAACGCAGGTAACTGAAGGCTTTTTTCGGTAACTGTAGCTTCTGTTGGATAATATCGGCAGCACCGGTGGCTAGATTGACGCTGGTTCCTTCCAGCACAAGCACCATGCCAAAAAATGCCAGTGGATTGCCTCGCATGATGGTGTCGTAGGCGTATGCAACCATCAGCTCGGTCGCCAATCTTGGCTGGCCATGGCGCACCAGTTCTTTATCACCACCCGTTGCAGCAATGTCATTTAATACCCATTCCTGATGGCCTAGCTCTTCTTCGATATATTCAGCAATGGCTTCACGGTAATACTCTTGTGCACTCGTTAAGCGACTGCCGACAGCCATCAACAGTGGCACGGTATGTTTCACATGGTGATAAGCTTCGGTTAAAAAGGCCTGATATTCGCCAAGGGTAAAGCTTTGTTGCTGCAAGCAACGTTGAATAATTGGCGCGCTCAACAGATAGCCGCGCTCAGATTGGGTTTGGGCAATTAATTGTTGATAAAAGCTCATGGCGATTCTCCTAGTTAAGCGTGACCAGCACAGGCTCTGACTTTTGCTGTCTTTGAGTCGACTGGGTTAGGTTTTGGCTGTTCAGCCCATAAAGTTTTTCAATCGGTTGTTGATACTGCGCCAGGATATGTTGGCGCCGTAACCGGCCGTTATCTGTCAGCTGTTGGTTCTGGCTGCTAAATGGCTCATCGAGTAATAAAGCCATGCGAATTTGGGCGTAATCGGGTAAGGTCGAATTGACAGCCTGGAGCTGTGCGACCAGTGCTTCTGCCGTTGCTGCAGGACGTGGCACAATCAAGGCACTTAACCAAGGTTTTGCATCACCGCATACCATGACTTGGCCGATCGCAGGGCAAAGTTGTAACTCCGCTTCTAGCCATTCGGGAGAGATATTCCGGCCAAAGCTACTGATTAATAATTGCTTGCTGCGTCCTGCAATGCTGAGGAAGCCATCGCTATCGAGTTGGCCTAAATCTCCTGTATCCAGCCAGCTATCAGCATCCCGAGACGGTTCGCCTAAGTAGCCTGCATACAGCTGACCTTTTACTTCAATGTGGCCTTCTCTGACGCGAAGTTGCACATGGGGCAGGGCTTTGCCGACGCTGCCATAGCGACTGGCATTGGGTAAATTCAGCGCGACGACAGAGCCGGCTTCTGATAAACCATACCCCTGATAAACTGGTAAACCTAGTGCGGAAGCTTGGGCGAGCAGTTTGGGAGCGCAATGCGCGCCACCGACCGCAATAAAACGGAAACTGGCGGCTAAAGAAGGTTGCTGCTGGCAAATCAGCAATAACGCTTGGAGCAATTGTGGCGTGACAATCAAGCTATTGGGCTGAAACTTGCCGATACTTTGCGCCAGTTGCGGTAAATCCAGCTTGGAGCTGCCGCTCAGGCCGCTTTGTCGTTCATCTAATACAATAATTTGCTGGCCTAAGGCGAGCGGAACATAAACCCCAGCTTGATTTTCCAGCAGTGTCGATAATGGCAATAAGCAGTAGTGTTTGAGTTGTTCACCCGCAACTTCGGCGCTTAATGCTTCTACCAACCCAGCGAGTGTGGTTGCCTGTTGTGCCCAACTTAAACAAACGCCTTTGGGGCTGCCTGTAGTGCCAGAGGTAAAAGTCACCTTGCCACTTTGGATGGGAAATTGCGGCAATGGCTTGGTTTCTGTCGCTACACGCAGCCGATACCAT
>JACCDH011494781.1_pt1 | contig 18434 bp, 16 predicted proteins | sample 7442481 | NCBI WGS metagenome assembly JACCDH01 (sample SAMN15323433, study PRJNA562643) | freshwater metagenome | isolation source: river surface water | place: USA:Blue River Watershed | collected 2017-08-15 | reverse complement strand
GCGCAAAACCGCGACCGTAGTGTCTGCCAACAATTGTGTTGAGGTTGGCACACCCACTTGGTCAGCCACCACGCGCAAACTGTCACGCTCAGCGGCCAAGCGCAACATGGTTTTTAAAAAGTTACCGCCATGCGCGCCCACCACCCAGCTGGTGCGCAGCACCAGATGTTTTGAGCATTCCTTTGCAATGGCTTGTTCACCCAAATATTTGGTTTGCCCGTACACCGACATCGGCGCCACCACATCACCCTCAGCCCATGGCCGTATACCAGAACCATCAAACACATAATCGGTTGAGTAATGCACCAAGCACGCACCCACAGACTGGGCAAACTCGGCCAACACAGTGACTGACTGTGCATTCACCGCCACGGCCTGTGCTGTGTCGGTTTCGGCTTTGTCCACTGCGGTGTAGGCTGCGGCGTTCACAATCACATCAGGTACAAAAAGCGCTGTGGCATTTTCTAAGGCATCGCGCAAATGCGCTGGGTCTGACAAATCAGCTTGCGCTCGTGTAAGTGCTTTCACAGGCCCCAAAGCCAATAGCTCGGTGCTGAGTTGGTGACCCAACTGACCATTGACCCCTAGCAAAAGAATGTTCATGTTTGACATGTTCTTCGGCGAAAAAGCTCAGGCCTTTTCGCCGTATTGTTTGCCCAACCATTGACGATACGCACCACTGGTTATACCCTCCACCCAGTCTTGGTTGGCCAAATACCACTCCACTGTTTTGCGTATGCCGGTCTCGAAGGTTTCTTGCGGCTTCCAGCCCAGCTCGCGTTCGATTTTGCGGGCATCAATCGCATAGCGGCGGTCATGACCAGGGCGGTCTTTCACATAGGTGATTTGCTCAGCGTATTTTTTACCATCAGCTCGGGGCTTGAGTTCGTCTAACACCGCGCACAAGGTGTTCACCACCTCGAGGTTGGGCTTTTCGTTCCAACCGCCTATGTTGTAGGTCTCACCCACCTTGCCGGCTTCTAGCACGCGCGCAATCGCACGGCAGTGGTCTTCCACATACAACCAGTCGCGGACCTGTTGGCCGTCACCATAAATTGGCAAGGGCTTAGCCGCCAAGGCGTTGAGCAACACCAGTGGTATCAACTTTTCAGGAAAATGGTACGGCCCATAGTTATTGCTGCAATTGGTGGTTAGCACGGGTAAGCCATAGGTGTGGTGCCACGCACGTACCAAATGGTCACTCGCTGCTTTGCTGGCTGAGTAGGGGCTATTGGGCTCGTAGTTTTTGGTTTCGGCAAACGGCGGGTCGGTTGGCGACAGCGTGCCGTAAACCTCGTCGGTGGATACATGTAAAAACCTGAACGCTTCTTTTTTGTCTGGGGGCAATCCTTGCCAATAAGCACGAACACACTCTAGCAAATTGAAAGTGCCCATCACATTGGTTTGGATGAAGTCACCCGGCCCATGAATCGAGCGGTCCACATGGCTCTCAGCTGCAAAGTTGAGGACTGCGCGGGGCTGGTGCTTGGCCAGCAAATCGCTCACTAACTTCACATCACCAATGTCGCCCTGCACAAATACATGCCGTGAATCGTTTTTGAATTTCTCAAGATTGGCCAAGTTACCAGCGTAGGTCAGCTTGTCGAGGTTGATCACTGGCTCGTCAGATTGACCCAGCCAAGTGTGTATGAAATTGCTACCGATGAAACCGGCGCAGCCGGTGACGAATATGGCCATAAACCACCTGTTTTTAAATTGAATCTTGATTTTTTTCTAGCTTTAAGTCTTCAGCAATTTTCAAAAAATCTTTTTCTTGCTGCGCGGGATCTTCAAAAATTTCTCGCCTATAGGGATCAAATTCTGTACTAACTTCTGCGAAGTTTTCTAAAATTTCTGAGGCTACTGACTTGAATCTTTCGAAAAATTGTGGATCATTTACATCAAGCTTAAATCGTCTTGGAATCGGCACATCCACATCGTTTGCAGCCGACCCAAGCAGCCCTGTGATGACACAACACCCACAAGCTGCAGCCTCTCTGGGCATTCTTTCTTTTCCAGGATGGTTTCCAAAATCAATATATAGTTTGGATGAACGGTAAATATTCCTTAGTCCATCTTCACTCAAGCCAGATAATGGCACAAATTTATATTCAGGAAAACGTGCTATCAATGCAGGAGCGGCTTTGGTGTCCCGTCTCGGACTGTAAAGAATAACGTTTTGCCTCTGTTCCACAGAGCTTGTTGCATCTTCATAGCCCTGCAAGTAAAAACTGCTGATTGGGCCAGCCAGCTGCAGTCCTTTGATACCATTTTTTTCAAGATAAGCTCTGTCGTAAGCTGCTTTTGTTATGTGGGTAATGCTCCTCAAAGCCTTCACTCCCCCAATTGGTCGCTCGCCACGGAGCGCCATTAAGACATACCTCACTTTGTCTCGAAATGAGTGATACTTGATCCTCTCAAAAAAATCTACTGATAGCCACCAAAGCAATGGTTTGGCATTTTTCAGCTTAAATGCCTGCATACAGTAAACCTCTGGAAAAATCACTGCAACATCAGACTCGTCCTTTAAAGTTGATACCGGCACTTGATAGTGAACATATCTCTCTGGTACTTGATACCCCTCACGGTAAGGAAAATACACCATCTCGACATCAAAACCCAACCGCTTTGCCAAACTAGCCAAATTGTGCAAAGACTCAGGCCCACCTGACTGGGCGCCGGCCGGGGATACTATTTGTAATTTTTTAAACATTTTGGTCCGTGATGAGTTAAATCCGTGTACAAATAATACAAAACAGACCATATCTTACTGAGTTAGAAAAGCGGAAGCCAATCTTGGGCATCGACCAATCTACAATTGCCTGATCCGATCTCATGCGAAATTGTTAAACAACTAGGAAGTAAATGTGAAACACTGGAAAAATTTGCATTACAAACGTGGCATTCATCTAGATCGAATGACACCATCCGAAAAGTTAAACAATTTAGCAAAAGCGTTACGCCCGGTGATTACCCAACACCAACTGATACGAATTGGTTCCGAACTTGACGGTGGCTATCTAGTTCCGGATGATTTAGACGGCATCAGCGCCTGTTTCTCGCCAGGTGTCAATGAAAACGCTAGCTTTGAACAACATCTTCACAATCAATTCGGTATTGGCTCGCACTTAGCCGACTTTAGCGTTTCTGGGCCACCCAGCGACTTTACCCCTCTGTCCTTTACTAAGAAGTTCATTGGCGCCACAGACGACGATGTCTTTATGACGATGGATACCTGGGCGAAAAGTGTCGACGGGTTGTCCGCGACTCAAGACTTGTTGCTACAAATGGACATTGAAGGATATGAGTACGTCTCTTTACTACGAACTTCAACTGAGATACTTAAGCGTTTCAGAATCATCATCATTGAAATACACGATGTTGAAGCTTGGGGAAACCCTCACTTCTTCAATATCGTAGAAGGTTTTTTCAGCATGTTGCTTCAACATTTTTGGGTTGTACATAATCATCCAAACAATTGTTGTGGGATTGTCAAGCTCAACGATTTCTCAGGTCCTCGGGTTTTTGAGCTGACCTTGCATCGCAAGGACAGAGCTTTGCCTGAAGGTTTCTGCCAAGCGTTTCCACATCAGCTGGATAGACCAAACCTCTCTGATCGAGATGATTTGGTTCTACCATCACTGTGGCATGGCTGAAAAAAAATTCATTGTCTTTTGCGATGGCGGACTTTGCAATAGGCTCAATGCCCTATTGGTTGCACAGCTCATTGCCAAAGAGCTCAAGATAAATCTATGGGTAGCGTGGCCCAGTAACAACTGGTGCCAGCTCCCCTATGCTGAGATTTTTGATGCTTCGCCAAACATCATTTCGCAGTCCACAGATATTCAAGGCTTGAATACCGAGTTCTCAGATTACGCCCTTCTAGCGCACGAGCAACAGACATTCTCGAAGTCTCCATTCATAAACCCAAATTTAGAAGAGTCTTGGCAACATCTGATAAATTCCGTCAGCAGTTCGTTAAAACATCAGTCGGCCATATACTTTAACGCAACTATTCCGTGGTGCTGCCCCATCCAACAAGTCTCCAATATAGCGCAAACACTTCCCTGGAAATCAGACTATCAACTTCAGGCTCAAGCATTCTTAAAGACGCATCAATTGAGACCATTCAAGTTTTGGGGCTTACACCTCAGAGGCACCGACTTTGGGCATACGAGCCAATATTTTCAACGTTGGTTCAACATCATTAAACTATTTCCAGATCCAGTCGTCATTTGCACCGATGATCCTAAAGTTCGGGAAACTTACCTCTCCAGCCCAAAAGTATTGTCGCGACCCATCACACACTTTCCTCAACGCCTAGATGCTGACAAAGGATGGAACGATCAAATAATTGATGATCAAAATAGGGCTTTTAACTTCAATGTTTTTAGAGACGCTGAGTCTGTCAAAGAGTCAATCATTGATTTAATGATCCTTTCACAATCAAAGCTTTACTTCACAAGCAATAGCACTTTTTTGACTTTTGCCCTCCTGATGCGTGGCATTGAGTTTTCTTTCTACGCTCGCCTTCTTTTTTGGTTTCGTCGCACAAAGCAAAGAATTCGACTCACCAAACTCAATTCAAGAAAACAATGATTTGAAGCGTCGACGAATTTTCTTGCCGAGGGGCAAGTCTCTTGCAGAAAATCCGCGTTTCTTATTCGGTTCAAAGGGATAATTATGCTGTCGCAAGAATGCGGCAATTGGCGCTTTGTATTCTAAATTTTTTAACTCAGGTGATAAAGCTAAAAATTCCTGAACAAGCTCACGATCTAACAAAGGATAGCGCGACTCAATGCCAAAGTGACCAAAAATTATTTCCTCTTTGAACAAATAACTTCGTTGCGTATCGCCGTAAAATTTCTTCCATGGGAAAAACCCCTCAAGCTGATTAGGGAACAACCCACCAAACTCTGAGTGCGGGTAAATTTTCTGACCGTTATGCCCGTAATCAGAGTAAATTTCGTCGGCGCCGCTACCAGATAGGTTGACACAAACCCCAAGTGATTTAAGACGTTGCGCAACAACATATGCGCCAATTGCTCCAGAATCACTGCTGAGGTCGTTGTTTGTTTTACCTTCGTCTTTATGTGCGTATTGATAAGGTTCTACGCTACTGCGAATGTCATTTTTCACACGGCCGATTTCAGCCTTTCGCAATGGCTCAATCGCATGATGAGGAATTTTGAGCGCTTCATTGATGCTCAAACGCTGACGCATAACTTCCTCGTTCTCTCCAGAGTTCACTGACACCGTTTGATAGCGCAGACCAAGTAAGTTGAGCGCCAAACAAATAGCGCCGGAATCGTACCCCGATGACAGAGACAAAGCGGGCGTATGAGCGCCATGAAGGGCGCGCAGCCTCACAGCTTCGACCAGGCACTCAAAGTAATTTTTATAACTTGATTGCGTTTGCTGCAGCGCAAAAGAAACGACTGGGAATCTTTGCTGCACGCTGAAACCTTGCGAGCTGAGTTGAAAAGAATAATGTGTGTTTGGTTCCGCCATTTGTATTTGATGGAAACCTAACGACTGCAAAGCTGAAGGATAACTTGCAATACAAATTTCACTAGGAATGTCTGAGCGACCGATGAAAATAGGCTTGGTTAAAAAAGGATCGGTGAATACTTCCAACTTTTCTTGAATCTTGTCATAAATCAAGACAGCGAACTCACCTCGTAAATTTTCAAATAAAACATCCCCTTCATTCGCGTAACCTCGCAAGATAGAAACTGTGTCAGAGTCATGCTGGGAAAAATTTTTGTGGTTATAAATTTCACCATTAAAAATTAAAAATTTATCAGGCAAATTAACATCCGTATACGGTTGCTTTGTGGCATGGCCTGAGATATCTAACAAACTATGCACCATGGTGACCCAATGTCCGCCAGCGGTCTGATGCTGAGCGAGGCCAACTTGATCAGGCCCTCGCTTACCGATAGAGATATTTGCAACCTCAATTTGCCCCTTTGACGGCATTTTTCTTGTATGGCTAAAAATAATTCCGCACATAAGCTATTCCTGTTGCATATGAATCGAGCCGAAAACCCTATGCCCAAACCCAACGCTCAGCTTCATTGAAGTTCAGAGCATGCACTGTCATGCCGAATTGCTGCAACTCTTTGCTCTTGGATGAATCAAGGAGGGTTTTTTTCTCAATTTTTGCTAGCTTTCTTTGCAGCCAAGTCTGATGCATGTAAAGCTTCATTAAATTTCTATTTCCCAAACTGTCCTTTTCCTCTAACTTTTTTTCCAGCTTAAGGGCTTTTTGGGTCGTCATGCCGTAATGGTGAAGCCATGAACCTGCTATCGTGCCGATTTTGATACCTGATTCGTAGGCTCGTCGAAAGAAAATACTGTCTTCGTACCCCAAAAGTTTAGGCACTGGCATAAAGTAGCCCACCTCGTCCCATACATCTTGGTGAATGGCCATGCACACTGCATGCGCTGCATCTTTACGGCAATATTGCTCAAATTTTTCTGCCGCTTGAATTGACCACGCTGCGAAGTCGTAGTTGAGATCGCCCTCAACCATGCCCGGGCTTGCAATTTTTATTTGGTGAAAATCAGCCAAGTTCAGCAGCTTATCTAACCAACCCTTTGCACACACAACATCGTTGTTCATCACAACTGTCCATTTTGATTGGATTGCCAAAGCCCCTTGGTTCCAAGCTGCGCCGCAGCCAAGGTTACGGTTATTCAAAATAACTTGGCCAAAACCCTGCAATTGCAACCAGTCGCGGGTGCCATCGGTTGAACCGTTGTCTACCGCCACAATGCGCGAGAAATCAACCTCATCGCGATCCAAACTAGCAATAAACTGCTTTGTATAGTCTAGTTGGTTGTAACAGGCAAACGTGATGGTGTAATCTTGTTGCATAGGACATATTGTAGGGCGTGCTAGCATACACGCGCTTATAAATCTACTCCACTTGCTCAAGTCACAAGATGAAATCACTCGCCGAACGCTTACGATACATCAGCAGGAAAATGCGAGGAAAGTATTCCCCTGTTGGGGCAGATGCATTTTTCAAAGAGGTTAAGGGCGTTATTCACATTGGCGCCAATATTGGTCAGGAACGATTTTTTTATTTATCCAACAAAATCTCCGTTTTGTGGATAGAACCAATACCCGAGGTCTTTTATAAACTAAGCACTAATATTAAGAAAATCCCCAACCAACGAGCACTGAACTATTTAATTTCAGACATAGACAACCAGTTGTTTGATTTTCACATCACTGACAACGATGGCGAATCATCCTCGTTATTCCAACTCGACAAGCATAAGTTATTGTGGCCTGAAGTAAATCATTCGCGAACGATTCAACTCATGTCAACCAGACTTGATTCGATGCTCGCCAAGGAAAAAATTGACGTCTATCAGTACGACGCTCTTGTCATCGACACGCAAGGCGCCGAACTTCTTGCTTTAAGAGGAGCGGACTCAATCATTCAAAACTTCAAATACATAAAGTTAGAAGTTGCTGATTTTGAGTCATATGTGGGCAACTGCACTCTCGACGATATTAGTCGCTTCATGACTCTGCACCAATTTTCGGAGCACAATCGCACCCAGTTTGCTCAGCACGAAGTCGGCAGTTACTACGATATCACATACAAAAGAATATCTTCTTGATACATACTCACAACCAGCAGCCCCCAACAAACTTAAGGCACTGTGTAGAAGTCATTATTTGTGAACTTGGATTGAATAAAACAAACAAGCTGTTTTTTCGGAAAAATACATCATGAAAATTCTACTGACTGGCTGCGCAGGTTTTATTGGTATGCACGCGGGATTGAAATTGTTAGCGCGTGGCGATGAAGTGATTGGCGTGGATAACTTCAATTCTTATTACGATGTAGCCCTCAAACATTCTCGCGCCAATCAACTCACTCGTTTACCCAATTTCCGCCTCATTCAAGCAGATCTGGTCGATTCATCCAGCATTGAATCTGCTTTAGGCAATTGGCGACCGGATGCAATTTTGCATTTGGCAGCGCAGCCAGGCGTTCGTTACTCCATAGACCATCCTCATGTGTATGCGCAATCTAATCTTGTTGGCTTTTTGAATATCCTTGAATGGGCCCGTCATTGGCAGGTGAAGCATTTGACGTATGCCAGCAGTTCAAGCGTTTATGGCGGCAATCAAAGACTACCATTCAAAGAATCTGACCCTGTAGACCATCCAGTCAGTCTCTATGCGGCCACCAAAAGGGCGAACGAGTTGATGGCGCACACATACAGCCATCTCTACAACTTGCCCACCACAGGGTTGCGTTTTTTCACTGTTTACGGTCCTTGGGGTCGTCCTGATATGGCCCCCTTCAAGTTCGTCGATGCGATCTTGAAAGGTCAACCCATCGAAATCTACAACTATGGGGAGCAGATGCGCGACTTCACATATGTTGACGACATTGTTGAGTCCACCCTTCGCGCACTTGACCGCCCCCCGTTGCCGCAAGTCAACCAAGAGCCAAGCCCCCATCAAAGTTGGGCACCTTACCGTATTTTCAACATTGGTAATTCTGACCCTGTGCAACTGATGCACTTTGTTCAAACCCTTGAACAAGCACTCGGTGTTGAAGTTCAAAAAATAATGAAACCAGCGCAACCTGGCGACGTCACCGCCACATTTGCCGACACCTCAGAACTACAATCATGGGTCGGATTTTCACCCTCTACTCCGCTAATGGGTGGTGTGGAAAAGTTCATTCAATGGTACAAGAGCTATTACTTAGGATAATCATCGATTTATGCAACGTTTTATCAAACGACATCAGGCGAGGCTTAACCATAGACTTGAGCCGGTTTATGCTTTTTTAGATTCTAAATTTGCCTACTCTTCCAAAGACAAAGTTTTATTTCTCGACTGTGGCGCTAATTTAGGCCAAGGTTACACATGGTTTTCTAAATTTTTCAACCAGCAAAATGTCAGCTTTGAACTGTTTGAACCCAATCCAAACTGCATTCAACATCTACAAACGCTAGACTGTGTTGCAAGTGGAAGAGTCAAGCTCAATCCGTTTGGCATTGGCACCAAAGATGGTGTGGTGAAGTTTTTCGGCACAGATCAAGATGAGGGCGGTGCTCTATCGCAAGGCGGCTCGATTGTCCAAGCACACAATTCAAATCACTACAGTGCAAAGGACGAAACAGCTATTGAGGTCAACATCATTGATTTTCCAAGATATCTTGCTCAACAATCTTCACATTACGACAAAATCATCGTCAAGATGGATATCGAAGGAGCCGAGGTTGACTTGCTTGAGAAAATGATTGCAGACGGTTCGATTGATCTGATCAATGTTTTGTATGTTGAATTTCATGCTGAATATCAAAAGCCTAGCGATGCTGAGCTAACCCTACTTCGCGAAAAACGTATTGTTTCAAGCATTCGTCAAAACACCCAAGTCAAGTTGAGAATTTGGCATTAAGACGCAAACCCTTCATTGGGAAAGCACCTAAAAATGGTGTCATTTTCAGCGCTTCCTTTGGTGCTCTTCTACCCGATCATCAGGAGCTAACCGATCATTCGGTGGTGGCGCAGGCCGATATGCTTTTGCCACTGGCGACACCCAGGCTGTCTCAGCAAACAAATTAACAGGGCGCATCACACGCGCTCCGCCATCTCGTAACAACGGCTTCCAACTCCAGCCTGCGCTGTAGCGACTACTGCTGGTTAAGAATGCATCGAATGGAATGGTCCATGCGATACCCTTGTCAAACGAGCCCTCACCAAATACTGCTGCGGGCACATTGGTTTTAGTTGCATAGGCACTCAGGCTTGAACCATTTCTGAACACTTTTGACATCGATAATGTGGCGCCTCGGTCACCGGCCAAGTACTGACCAACGCTTAATGATGTGTGAATGCCTTCAAATGGCGTCATCCAGTAACCGGTAAGGTGTCCTGTGGTGATTTTGTAGTCTCTGAAGCTAAAGTCTTGCTCAAAGCTTCTCTGCCGCACGTGATTGGCGTCCAGCCCCAAAGCCCATTTGCTACCGGGCTGGCGGTACAACACCTCGCCGCCTATACCGCCAAACATCATCTCAAAGTAGCCAGCATAAGCTGTTGCATACCAATTGCGGTCAAGTCGTTCTGTTTTGCTGATGGTCAGGCTATCTAGCGTGGCTTTACGGGTGTTGAGATATTCCGCAATGTGCGTGCGTACCTGCGGCATGTACGACCAGCCTGGCGTAAACCTATCGTAGTTATCATCCAAGCGGTAGCGAAGCGTGCTATTTGCTTTGAAGTTTTTGGGCAATTCCAAACCCATCCACAAGGCACCACTCAACTGGTACAAATACCCATCAGGGCCACCCAAGGTTTGCACCAAGTCAAGGCCTGGCTCTACCCAAAAATCAATCGCTTTCTCCGGCAATAACGCTTGTTTTTCTCGTGCGCGCTCCACTTCATAAACAGGTTGTACTGGTTCAACGGGTTCAGTTGTTCGCGCGGGTTGTGTTTTCTGCTTTACCCACTCTGAACGATTTACTTTTTCCACCGCCAAAACATCGCCAGCTTTGTGATGGTGAATTTCAAAGTTTTCTATTTCTTCAGGTGCGTCGCGGTTGAGCACTGCAACTGCCTTGTCCAAGCGCTCTTGGTTGTAGACGTTGTATGAATTGCGTGCATCTACAAGCAATGTGTCTTTGCTTTTGTAGAGTTGCGGGACATCCCACAAAGTGTGCGCCGACAAATCGTCAGCCGTTTGCTGCCAATTGCTTTGCGCTTTAGGACGCATCAAGTTTGGCGCGGGACGCGGTGGGTCTGTTACCTTTGGCATGTTCAGGCCAGCCATGTCCACATAAAAGGTCAATCCCATCGACCATGTGTTTCCACGCTCAATGCCCATTGAAACATCTAAGCCACGGGTAGGCTGATAAACCACAGCCCAATTGAAGGGCGATGCAACCGGCAAATTGTTGTTTTGTGGTTCACGCTGGTAATGGTTACCATCGTATTCCACCTTCAAATTGAAATTCCAAGGAGTTTGGTACTCCAAACCTCCAAACCAAGCAGCGGGGCCATGAAACCACGAACCCGTGGAGAGTTGTCCACCCTGAGAACCGCCGTCTTGCAATCGGGTGTTAAATCCTTGGCCAAACACGCGGCTAATTGGATTGTTTAAATTACCTCGACCACCCAAATAGCCCCAACCCATACCTAAAGACCAATCAACCCTGCCTGTCCGCTTGCTTGCCACAACATACTCAGAACTATAAAGTCCCGTTCCTCCTACGTCACGCATGCCAACAGCGAGTTCAGGCATCCAATCTGACTCTTGCCAAGCTTTTACTTTTAAATCAAAGCTTTTGTCTTTGTAGGGGAGCGAACCACTGAATGCCTCTGGGCCATACAAGCGATTCGATGTATCCACATAACGAAAGCCTGCCTCCAACCATTCAATGGGCTGAAAAAATACATCCACATGCTGATAAGGCCAAGTTCGATGGAACGTCAGCCCGAAATAACCCGGTTTTTGCATGCGAGCGGTAGGTGTCTGCAGCAAACCTACATTGCCCCAATTGCTTGCTGTCGGTTGTGGTTTGGCATATCTGCCTGATAAATCAAGCCAAGTCTCTTGCACTGGTGAAGGATTGGCCTGCCGAAAAGAAACACTCCAAAGCTCCAAAGGCAATCTGCTAGAGACACCCTGCGTGGCTACCCATTCAGCCCATTGTTGGTGCCATTCATTTGGCAGGTTAGAGTTGTTTTCGGGCACCCAAATCCAACTGCCAGGAGCGGGCTGGTCTTGTTTGGCCATGTTCCAACTATGAAGCCCAACACGTTGTATGCGAGCGTTGGGTTGAATCACCCAACCCCAAGGATATGCTCCTGTTCTGCCCAGACAAGCCGCTACATAATCTTGTGCCTGCAAACCCTCGCGGTGAGGTATCTCACACACACGGCCATCTTCAAACATCACACGCAACCCAATAGGGCGCATTGGCACTTCAAATGTGTCACCAGGTTTTAACTGTGGGTCTTTTTGCGGATAAGCCGCTAGCCATTTGGCGTCTGCCATGGCAACTGGTACTCGTCCAGTCGGTTGCATGGCGAATAGATTCCTTCTTAGGGCCTCATGTTTCCTGCTAGAAATCATGCCTTTTGCAAGCTGCCCATCTAGAGATTGCAACAATGCTTTGTGTTGCCTTGTTTGACGCTCTAACTCTTCTTGCGTTGTCCACATTGCACCCAATGCAAACCGCTGAGAAATAGTAGGTTGATCAGCTAGCCATTGGCTTAATCGTTGTTCTCTGGTTACATCATGCTTTGTGAAAGTTACATCTGAACCAGCCATCTGAGCCATAGCAGGACTAGAAATCAAAAAATGCAACAAGAACCAAGCAGCTATGGGCATGGCCAAGTTCAAATTTACTTGCTTTTTCATTTTCCTGGCACCACCACGCCCAGTGTGCGTAACTTCAAGCAAAGTTCAGGCGCCAAGCATTGTTCGCTATAAACAACCATCCCATTTTCAATGGCAAACCTCTGCTCAAAACGCCAAGCTCTGCCATTTTCATTTTTTGATTCCACTGAATCCCCCACCCAAACAGCCGTTGGCTTTACTTGTTCTGGCAATTGTTTGGGCGCAGGAAGTTTGTAGGTTGTTAGATGGTCTATGGAGTTGTACCTAAAGCCCGGCATCACATCCAGTTGGCGCCTCCAACTGATGGCTCGGTTGCTTTTCAGTACATCTGCCCAATCAGGCGGGTTGCTGGTTTGCCCACGCCACTCCTGTGTGAATCCTTTTACCTCCTGAATGCGACCGTTGTGCAAATAAAGCATTTCACCTTGGCCTGTGTACCAAAATTCATGCCGCGCCACATTTGGGGCAACTCCCTCAAGCGAACGCTCCCCCAAAGCCATTACAGTTGCTCTTCCACCCACTGACACCCAAAGGTACTCAACCCCCGGCTGCACTTGGGCAAACTGCTTTTGCCATGGAAGCAATGTGGTCAGAGTGTCATAAGTCGGGTTGCTTCTACAACCCAACAAAGACAGCACGACTGCGATCAACAAAAAGAAACGCCCCGGAACGGGGCGCTTGAAGCGGGGCAAAGTCAGATCAGCAGTTAGCGATGCAAACTGAAGCAGTGCCTGTACCAGAGTTGGTGGTTGTGTAAACAGGGTCTGCTTTGTTAGCAGAAACAGCAGCGGCAACAGCAACGGCTGCGGCTGCGGCAGCGGCAACACCCACGGTCACACCGGCAGTAGCAGCACCAGCTGCGGCACCAGCACCGCCAGCTCCAGCACCACCAGAAGCGCTACCAGATTGTTGTTGAGCGAATGCAACAGGTGACAAGGCCAGAGCGATTGACAAAAAGAGAGCAGAAACTTTTTTCATTAGGATTCCCGAAAGATAGTTGAATTAGAAGTCTACCAATGTAGCCTTGAGCCCCGTTGGCAACATGGCAATCTGCATAATCGCATTTTTGCACATGAGACAACTCTATCACAAGCAATCATTTCTATTTTTCCGAAAACTTTGAATTGTCTTTTTTTTACAACACTCAATATTGATACTTTTATATTCTCACATCGATTTAAACTTAGCTGTCTGATGATGAGCCTCAATAAAAAACAAATCAAAATTAGAACTGTCTTATGCACTCTCTCCAAAACAAACAACCTGTAAAGGCTTGGCTTGGCCTGGCTTTTTTTGTTTTTTTCTCTCTTCTCTCGTGGTTAAGTTCTACAGAAATTTATTACCCAATCGTCAGCATTCAAAACCCTGATCTCACCACCACAGTCATCAGCCGCCCCAGCAACACCATTACTGCATGTCAAACTTCGTTACAAAACCAATTACAAAATATCAATGCGGCCTGTCCAAGTTGCAATACCAACCAAAGCAGGTGTAGCAAGAACCTATCAAACAACCAATTGTTTCTGGTCAATAGTGCGCCTATCCCGCTTTACTTCGCTCAACTTCCAACTGGTTTTGCAATCTACGAATCACTAGACCCTAAAGTGGCCCAGATGGCTTGCCTACAAAGCGAACAGCAATCGCTTCACAACGGCTTTCTGGTGAGATGCCATGCACCTAATGAAGCCCGTTTCAATACTCGCAACCCGCTTGCGCCCCAGTGGATGATCAAAGATCTTTGGTTGGCTTTGGCGATCTTCTCGTGTTTATTTGCTTCTACTGTTTTCCTTAAAGGTTTTAGCCATCTTGTTGCAGCCAGAGCTCTTGCGCTTGGCAGACGCCAAAAACAATGGTTGGTTGTCATCAGCGACATTCTGGTTCTTGAAATCTGCCTGTACCTCTCGCTAGCCATCCGGTTTGACAACATCCTGGTTCCTCTGGCGCACTTGAAGTATGCAGCCCTCATTTCACCGATGCTTGCTTTGCCTATTTTTTGGAAAATGGGCTTGTACAACGCGGTTGTGCGTTACATAGGTTTACAGGCCATGTTGGCAATCACTCAAGCGGTTGCTCTTTACTCAGTTCTGATGGGCGCATGGATTGTTTTGGGTGAACCTCATCCATTACCCATTAGCCTTGCGTTGATTCATGGCATCCTCACCTTGTTGATGATTGGTGCGTCAAGAACTGTCGCAAGAAGATGGTTGTCGAAAGCACAAAACCAGGGCATTTCTAACGTCCCCCGCAAGCGAGCCATCATTTACGGCGCCGGCTCAGCCGGTGTTCAACTTGCCATGGCTTTATCTCAAAGCAGAGAAATCTTGCCCGTGGCTTTTGTCGATGATGATGAAAAGCTGCATGGCAAGCATATTGCTGGTTTGACTGTCTTTTCTAGAGATGCTCTGGCAAGTTTAGTCAATACCAAACAAGTCTCAGAAATTTTATTGGCCATACCCTCTAGCAGCAGAGCTACTCGAAACTCCATCATTTCCCAATTGGAGAGGTTACCCGTTCAAGTACGTACCCTGCCCGGTTTATCCTATCTTGCACAAGGTAAGGTCAAAACCTCAGACCTTCGAGAAGTTGATATTGAGGACCTGTTAGGCAGAGACCCCGTACCTCCCCAAATCGAGCTACTTGAAGCCAACATCAAAAACAAGTCCGTTTTGGTCACGGGCGCTGGGGGCTCGATAGGCTCAGAGCTGTGTAGACAAATATCACTGCTAAATCCTAAGCGACTGGTTCTATTCGAGTTAAACGAGTTCGCGCTTTATTCAATCGAGCAAGAACTCTTAACACTACAACCAGCCATTCAAACTAGGTTATTTCCAATACTTGGATCAGTGACGGACGCCGCCAAAGTAGATTTGGTTTTGAAACGCTTTGAAGTTGAAACTGTTTTTCATGCCGCAGCGTATAAGCATGTGCCTATGGTAGAAAAAAATCCATGTGCCGGTGCCTTTAACAACATTGTTGGCACATGGCACACAGCCATTGCTGCACAGCGCAATTCAGTTGAAACTTTTGTGTTGGTATCTACAGACAAGGCGGTACGGCCCACCAACACAATGGGTACTACTAAGCGCGTTGCTGAGCTTATTTTGCAGGCATTGAACCATGCTACCACCCACCGCACACGCTTTGTGATGGTGCGGTTTGGTAATGTCCTTGGCTCTTCTGGGTCAGTGCTGCCAGTATTTAAAGAACAAATTCGAAATGGTGGACCAGTTACCGTCACCGACCCTCGTATCATTCGCTATTTCATGACCATCCCAGAGGCCGCACAACTGGTGATTCAGTCGGGCGCTCTCGGGGAAGGGGGTGATGTTTTTGTGCTGGATATGGGTGAGCCAGTGCAAATTCTAGAAATGGCGAAGAAGATGATTCACTTGAGTGGTTTGTCTGTTCGCGATGAAGAAAACCCCAACGGTGACATAGGAATTTCCTTTACAGGATTGAGGCCCGGGGAAAAACTCTATGAAGAGTTGCTGATCGGCGATAACGTAACTCTCACAAACCATCCAAGCGTCATGCGCGCTAATGAGAAGCTAATGGAATTTACGAGAGTTGAAAATCTGGTAAAAGAAATTGAACTAGCTTGCGATCGAAATGATAGCGAAACACTGCGGAGGCTACTCCTTAGCGCGGTAGATGAGTATAAACCTCAATGTGGAAATGAAGACCTGTTGATCTGATAAATCTCCATGTTGGGACGCTGGAGACTCTTGGATTTTGTGTATATGGATAAATAGCATGAAACTACGTTGATCTACAAAGGAAGAGAAATGACCGTTACTACTGCCCTTTTCAAAAGTACGTAGAAGAAGATTTGTAGCAACCATGGCCAACCGGTGTTTAGGTGTGATACCTCCTGAGACTGAGTGTAGGCTGTCATGTTTGCAAAATCACATCCACTTCGTTGCAAAATTTCGCACATCTTCCAAATCTGTCCAATAGTATTGCTAGAGCAATTCATACCGCACCGTCCGATTGAATCTCTCAAAATAAGAGTTTTTTGCGGTTTGCTAGGTTGATTAAATCAAGCCTGATTCCATCTCTAACGCCCTTGATTGGAATGCTGCACTGATGTATTCCGGCTGGTTGCACATCCACTCACTTCTGGCTCATACACCTCGAAGAGATGATTTGATTGAGCCCTCGAATCTCCCGCTCTGAGGGCAATTAGAAGTCGATCTTTATTCCGAACACCTCAAGGTTGAAGTCGTCAATGACATTGAGCAATCGAAGTGCATGAAATCCATCAACCAGACTTGGTTGATCGCCTGTGGCACAGTTAAGGCGTCAGCCCTGTCACACACAAGCCTTTTGCGCGGCTTGATCCGCAAATTGAGTTTATCTCAGTATGGATCCGATACACACGTTTGTGATTCCGATTAATGCTCCTGACATTACGCAGTTACAAGTAGCGAAGTCCAAACCCCCAGTTGGGGTGGTTATCTATCAACCGGATTAGCCAACTGGCGAATTGATAATTTTCAATATCGAGCTTATGCTTCAAGCGATAACAGGATTAGCTGAAACGAAACGCCAAGTAGGCAATCCGAATCCTCGGGCCTCTTTCTTTGGCCGCCATCGTGGCCATTTTTCTTCTTCAAGATGGGTTCAGCTCTTTTTTCGAGCGCCTCACGTACGATTTAGGCCTCTAGCTTTTCCTCATGGCACATCTTCTTCAAGATGTGGTTCTCTTCTTCGAGTTAATTCATGTGCGACATAATGGATATATCCATGCCACCTTGCTTAGCCCGCCATTTGTAAAAAGCTAATGTGCTGGTTACAAGATCACGGCAGATGTCTGAAACGGCGATGCCAGCATCAACGATTTAGCTGTTACTGAGCATTAATCCCTCCTTAAAGAACCTCTTCCATTAATAATAATTCCACTTCTCACGACTTTTGTTCTAGGAGGCGGTTACCAAATAAGTCGAATGAACCCACAAAACTGATGACATAAGTGGTTTCTTTTATAGGTGCCTCATATTCATCAATGCGATACTCCCTTACGCTGAAGGACTTTTAAAGCGGTCAGCCAAATGATTTTGATATCAAACCAGAAATCTTGATGCTTTAAATATTCAGTATCCAAGGCTACCTTTTTTGGTAAAGGTAGTTCATCCCGACCATTAACTTGAGCCCAGCCGGTCAACCCAGGCGGCAAAACATGAACTCCTGCTTGGGTTCGAAGTTCAATTAGGTCATGCTGATTGAATAATGCAGGTCGAGGACCAACAAAACTCATGTCTCCCACCAGAATGCTCCAGAGTTGTGGCAACTCATCTAGGCTGCTTTTGCGCAAAAAAGAGCCGATCGGAGTTAAATGTGAACTTGCATCTGCCAGTAAATGAGTTGCAACTGCAGGTGTGCCCAATCGCATGCTGCGAAACTTTGGCATTTTAAAAATCGTATTGTTTCTACCAATGCGGTCTGACCAGTACAAGGCTGGCCCACTCGAAGTCAAGCGAACGGCCAAGCCCACCAGCAACAACGGTAGAAACAGAACCAAAACAGCCAAACAGCCAAAAAAAATGTCAAACGCTCTTTTCATACCGCAATCGATCGCTTCAACCCTTCGTCTACAGAAACTGAAGGCTTCCAAGCCAATAAATTGCGCGCCTTCGAAATATCAATCTGCAAGTTACCGCACAAGCGCTGAGCCAAATCATCCTTGCCAAGCAAAGAAGCCCCCTTCTGGAAAACCCACAAGGGCACTGGAAATAAACGCGCAGGCACACCAGCTACTTTCGCCATGCTTCGCAGCAACTCGGCAGTTGACAAGTCTTGTCCATCACTCACTAAGAAAGTCTGATTAGCCGCTTGGGGGTGATCGATACAGGTCACGATGAAATCCACTAGGTTATCCAGCGCGACCAAGCTGCGCTGGTTATGTATTGCGCCTAACGGCAAGGGCCAGCCGCGCTGAACGGCATGCATGAGAGCAGCAAAGTTGGCCTTGACACCAGGGCCGTAGACTAAGGGAGGACGAATTATGACCACTTCCATACCCGTGTCGATGCTAAGTTGGCGCAAACCCTG
>JACCDH010419922.1_pt1 | contig 18434 bp, 15 predicted proteins | sample 7442481 | NCBI WGS metagenome assembly JACCDH01 (sample SAMN15323433, study PRJNA562643) | freshwater metagenome | isolation source: river surface water | place: USA:Blue River Watershed | collected 2017-08-15 | reverse complement strand
GTGCGGGGATCGAACCCACGACAAACGGATTAAAAGTGTCGAGGCTCTGCTCTAGAGTGCGCTACCCTTGAGTCAAAAAATGGTATTGATTGAACCGTGCTAAAAAGTGCCATAACCTAACTATAATTTTAGCGATGGATTTTTGAGAGTGCTAGAGCGTGATTTTCACCATAATTTTAATTGTTTAATCTCTGACTTTCTCGATCCATAGAGGTGCCTAAAGAATTCCTCAAAAGATATGATGCTGTTAGTACCCTATCCACAAACTTACGGCTAAAATCACTCCTATATGTCAAATGAAGAATTATATCTAGAAGAACTTCCAATAATCCCTGAAGGCATGTTGATAGCTGCTAATTCTGGAATTTTAGTGCCCTTCATAGGTGCGGGAGTTTCAATGCTAGGGGGTTGTCCTAGCTGGACTGAACTAGCCAACAAGGCTTTAAGCTCCTTTATTAGCGACAGCGGTATCACCCATGGGCACTATGACCAGCTATCTAAACTGCCATCAAGAGTAAAGCTAACTCTAGCTGATGACCTTCAAAGAAAATACAAAAAGGATATCGACTACAAGAAAATCCTAAGCCCATCAGCTGACAAATCAAAAAAAGATGATGCCGATAAAGCTTATGCGAGTTTGAGAAAATTAAGCACACTGATAGTCACTACAAATTATGATGATTGGCTAGACAAGCCTTTTAATGAGACGGGGGACATATTAGAGAACACCACTCAAGACTCACTGAATAGTGTCAATGTAAATGTAGTCTACAAAAGAGATGAAATCACCCCGCTCCTACTGAATGCCACGAATACAATCGTTCATATTCATGGGTCAGTTAATGACTACCACTCTATGGTAGTAACAACTACAGACTATTTGAAGAGATACAGCAACCCAACAGATAACTCGGAAAATCAATACCTAAAATTTTTAGAAGTTTTATTCGATCACAGATCAGTATTTTTTGTTGGTTATGGCTTAGAAGAACTAGAAATTCTTGAGTACGTTTTTACAAAAAGTAATTTAATTAATGAGAATGAGGAATCCCTTCCTAAGTCTAAACATTTTCTTCTACAGGGGTTCTTTAGCCATGAGATAGAAGTTGCTAAAAACTTGAAGGTATATTTCCAAAAGTTTGGCGTCGAATTGATACCTTTTCTTAAAGATAAGAATAGTTATAAACAGCTCATACCTATTATTGAGGACTTAGCAGCCAAAATACCTATGCAACAAGTTATGGTTCATCAAGAAAAAATCACAATGGCTGGCCTAATATGATTAAAGCCACCAGCAAACTAAATCTTTTTTTTGCAAAAATGAAAAAAAACCATGAGCTAGAAGAATATGGCTTTAATTTAATTTTAGAAAAAAAGGACTTCTACGAGTATTTTGATGTTCTGGAAAATGAAGGATTCTTCCAGCCAAACAAAGCCCCTCTACCTGTAAAAATCAATGAAGGTTTCGTTTTCCCTCATTGGCCTGCAACAACATACCTTTTAGAATGCGCCAAATTTTCAGGGCTTACAAATCAGAATGAAATAGCTTCAAAGATTCTAAAAATTGTAGTTGATGTGACAAATCATTATGACTCCATGCAACCCTTACCTTTTAACTTTCATGTTACAAAAAAGTTCATCGAAATTTACAGTGAATTACCAGCAGAAAATATTACATTAGATCACGTTAAGTTGATCCAAAAGTGGATTAACAACACATACAATAACGGCATTCTTTGCCATGAAATCGACAAGAGCTTAATTAAAAAATACCTAGGCTCAAACTCAACATACTCATTGGAAATATTGAGAATACTTAGCAAGTACTCCCAAGTAGAAAAATCGCTTAAGCATGAACCAACAATAGAAAAGTATTGGTTAGAACAGTTTTACTCGAACAATATAAAAGATTTTGGGAGGCTTATTGGTTTATCAGCAGTATGCGTGCTGCATGAAATACTTGATCATCTATTTTCAATACAAAATAATGAGCCAAGCATCTTAATTAGACCAGCAATAGAAGATAACCAACAGAATGCATTTAAAGACGATCTAGAAAATATATTTATTGTTGCTTACCGCGACTGCTTAGACGGCTGGATTGAGAGCAATACTCAGAGTGATTGTAATGAATTTGTTTGTAATTTATTAGAAGACAAACGTCCTGTGTTCAGAAGGATTGCGCTTAATGCAATAAACGAACACTGGGTAAAACTATCATCTGTATTTACCAAAAAAATAAGTGCAAATCTTTTTGAATTTGAATATTTACACGAACTCTACTTACTACTTAAAAATAACTTCTCGAAGCTTGATAATGCCCAACAAAAGAAAATTTTAGCGATTATTCAAAGTATCAAAGCTCCAGAATCCATCGAAGACAAAGTAGCGTATGAGAATAAATGGAAAGTAAGGTGGGTTTCAGCAATAGCTAACCAAGGAAATGGCTCCGCCGATGCCATACTAGATGATCTTGTTGTTGGCCAAAAGATTTATATTCCCGAACATCCAGATTTCTTATACTTTATTGAGACCAACTGGAATGAAAATAAATCTGTATACAGTGAAACAGATTTAATAGGATTTTTGAAGTCAGGCACACTTGTTGAAAAACTGAATTCTTTTGAAGAAGTTGATTCTTGGATGGGTAATTCGATTAGAGGTCTAGCCGAGACTCTAGAAAACTCAGCATACTCTGAACCATCTATTTTCATTACTAATTTATCACAACTAAAATTTCTAAAATACACCTTCATTTACAGCCTGATATCTGGGCTAAAGAAATCTTGGGAAAAGTCTAAGAAAGAAGCTTCTGAATTAGATTGGATTGATGCTTGGCCTAGAATTAACCTTTTCATTAAAGACATCATTGAGGATGAAACGTTATGGATTGATGATCAGAATATTGATAATAGTGGAACTCCAAATGCGAAATGGATTCCAGATTTAGTTGCTGATTTTATTAAATCAATTTCCAGAGAGGATTCACATAATTTTTCAGTTGATATTTTCAACATTTCATTCTTAATTCTCAATAAAATTTTCTCAAAGGTTCAGCCAGAAAACCATCATCACAAAGACCCTATGTCGAATGCAATCAATTCAACATATGGAAAGGCTATAGAGTCGTTTTTCTCAGTTGCTTTAAGAATGAGCCGCATGGAGTTTGCTGAAAGAGGAAATAATCAGACTACCCTTCGAAATGTTCGCCCAATACTCTCTGATTTGCTAAAGGGGAAAACTAACGGCAATCTCGAGTTTCTCACCTTAGCTGCTACCTATCTATCAAATCTAGAATACTTAGACATTGATTGGGTAAAAAGTAATTTTTCAGAGTTATTCCCAGAAAATGAAATACAGTTCACTTCTGCAATTGGCGGATTGATATACGGACAACCAACATTCAAAACATATCAGTTAATTAAAGAACATAAAGTCTTTTTCAGATCTTTGCAACTTAATGAATTGAACAGCGACATTCTAAAGGGAATTATAGAGAGAATTGGTTTAGGGTACTTATGGGGATTCGAAAAACTTAATGAAGGTATTTTCGATAAGATTTTCTCTGAGAGTAGGATTGATGTTTTATGTGTATTGAGCCAATATTTTTGGAGTCTAAAAAGAACAGACTTAAAAGATGAGCATATTTCACTTATTAATCACTTTGCATTGTTCTGTTTAGACTGGTTGAATTCTAAATACATAGAGTCCAATGAATTACTTAATAAGCTAGCGCTTCTTACTTGCTACATAAATTTACTTGATAGCCAATCTAAGGCTTTCATTGAATCTACATCCCTTTCTCTGACTAGAGACAACTTACACTATCTATTCATTGAAGATATTCCTCGCTTGTTGGAATTAGATCCATTTTTCACATATGAAATTATTGATAAGTTGCTTGATCGTCATCCGCCAATTTATGACATACAAGGTCATTGGCTTGAAATCATGAAAAAACTCTCGAACAACATACCTCCCCATAAACTTATTCAGTCTTTAGAAAAAATTAGAAATTTGAACGGAATTTCTGAGTTGATCGCTGAGATTAATAGTTAATTTATAATCGAATCAAAATCAATCCATCCCAGCTAGTAGTGTAATTAGGGCTTTTATTACCCTGCTTCATCTTCCACGGCCTAGCGAACCCTTCACTGGCTAACTTAATCGATTCACGCCCCATCTTTGCATTTATTCGGTCGATGGTGCTCATGAGACTTGTACTTCGGCTGGTTGATTGCCCTGACGCAAACAAATCAAACTGCGCTGAAGTTCTTGGTATTAAGTCGCCCAAGCTTACTCCAGCTTTAGCGTAGTTGTATTGACGCTTGTAGAGGTGTTTTAGAGCCCATAACGCAATCTTCACTAACTGTCTAGTGTCATCAGTAGGGCTAGGTAAAGGTATCGTCATGCCGTTGCTGTATTGAGGTTCATCGAGCTTAAATGGACTGGTGCGAATATAGACCTGTACGATATTGGCTAATGATTGTTGGCTGCGCAGCTTTTCAGCAGCACGACTCATATAGAGCGTAATGGATTCTGCAAGGCTATTGTAGTCTCGTACAGGATGTCCAAAGCTACGAGAACTTAGGATCTGCTTTCTAGGTGGAGCGATTTCTTCTAGCGCAATACAGACAGTGCCATTTAATTCACTAACAGTCTTAGCCATCACAATACTGAACTGCTGTCTGAGATATTCGGGATCTGCCTGTTTTAAATCTAATACTGTATTGATACCCAGCGTCTTTAGTTTTGACGCTAGTCTTCGCCCTACTCCCCAAACTTCACCTACATCAATATTACTGAATACTTTATTAAGCTCATCCTCCGCTAGTGCGTTGAGATTACACACGCCATTAAACTGACGTTGCTTCTTAGCAATATGATTAGCCAGTTTAGCCAATGTCTTGGTTGCACCAATACCGACACATACAGGCAATCCAGTCCACTTCAAAATACGGCTTCGCATCTCCTGTCCATATTCAGCCAAGTCTCGATTAAATCCGGTGAGATCTAAAAAGCACTCATCAATAGAATAGACTTCTTGGTTAGGACTAAAGTCATTGAGTATCGTCATCACACGATTGCTCATATCAGCATATAGGGCGTAGTTACTAGATAAAGCTTGAATGTGATACTGCCTAGCAATGTCTTGACATTTAAACCAAGGCTCGCCCATCTTAATGCCTAGTTCTTTAGCTTCATTACTTCGAGAGATCGCACAGCCATCGTTATTAGATAAAACAACAACGGGTTTATTTTTAAGTTTCGGATTAAAGGCGCGCTCACAACTCACATAGAAGTTATTGACGTCGATCAAGGCGATACTGCATTGTTTCATAGATACTGACGCATTTATAGGACGGAATCAAAACCACATACGTAAGTAGCCTCAACATTACCAATAAAGTAATTACGTAGCTTGCGGTTATACGCGGAAATAAAACTAATGAGATTCATCATATTCACTTTCTGTACGATCGTACAATAAATGAATGTTAATGATTTAGATTGTGAGCGTCAATTCTTTTGACGTTTACTTTGAAAAACGTCGGGATTCCCGACGTTTCATATTGAAGATAATTTATTCACTCAATAGTTAATAGTTTCAATTGCTCCACGTCGCATAGTAAATCTATTGTAGGCATCCATCTTTTCATTCTCGAGCTTAAAAGGGCGGTCTGCGTACACTTCGGCTCGAAGCCATTCAATCTCTTGAGTAAGATCTTCACTTGCCACTGATTTGTACCAAGTCTTACGATCCCCATCCCAGCGATAAGTACGTTCTTTGAGCTTGTCTTTATTGTCGAATGGGGCGTTAATCGCCCAAACTTTAATGTCTGGGCTACGTGCTTTATCTAGAAGCATTTTAAAAACTTTAATCCCGGATTCTGGTAAGTCTGATTGCAAGATTTCCAGCAATGCATGGCAATCAACTGAGGCTCTGTGTCCTGAAAAGTGAAAGCCACATTTATAAGCAAGGAATTCTAAACTCGCGCTACCAATTCCTTCAGCCTTCCATGGAATCTGAGCATAAGAACATGCCCATGCTTTTTTCTGAAAGAAAGGCAATCTGGACTCAACAAAGCCACGATCAAAAAATGCATTATGTGCAATGACTAATGAAACATCTGACATGAGTTTTTCTACATCAGCATCAACAATTTTCTTACCTTGTACCATCTCATCAGTGATGCCGTGGATTTTTGTAGATTCTGGGGGAATAAGCATATCTGGGTATTCAAGTTCATCATAAGTTTCTAACACACGATAAACCTGACCTGACTCTGGGCAATACTCAACGATGACAATACCAAGCTCAATGATTCTATCTGTTGCTTGATTAGTGCCTGTTGTTTCAGTATCTAAGATGGCAGCTTTTAATAATCTTGATGGGGCTGAATCAGCACTATAGAACTCTTTAGGTTCAAAAGGTCGCGTAACCTTGAAGTCTTCAGACTTGAGCCAATCTAAAACTTCGTCTAGGTTATATTTTGAAATATCGTGTTGGGTCATTTATCTATTTCTTTGGCACTAAAGGCGTGTAGTTTTTAAATAATCAATTAATGCAGCCACAACTTATTAGTGGATCAAACTTTTTGCTCTTTTATGGGATTCAGCTATCTCATCTTCACTCATCTCATTTTCGAGAAATGCTATTATTTTATCTGCTCTTGGTTCTTGATTTTTCTGAGCCAATAACGCCCACTTAAGGCCTTCAATGTTGTCGGCCTTTGGATTACTTTCCATTACCAAGCATATGCTCAAATCGGATTGAGCCTGAGGAAATCCTTGGTTAGCTGATTGCTCGAACCAGTAAATAGCCTTTTCTAGATCTGGTTCTAACCCAACACCATCGCGATACAAAATACCCAAATTATATTGAGAGATACTAGCTCCTAGATTTGCTGATTTTTCCATAAGACTTGCTGCGGTCTTTAAATCTTTTTTGGGATAACCTTGTAAGTAAAGGCTAGCAAGATTTACCATTGCGCCAGAATGTTCTTGTTCGATCGCTAACTTATACCAATATTCAGCTTGTTTATAATCAGCCTGCGATAAGAGTCCGTCAGCATAAACCATCGCTAAATTATATTGTGCCGAGGCAAATCCTTGATTGGCTGATTTTGTATAAAAGTGGGCTGCTTGCTTAAAATCGACTTCGGTACCCACTGCATATTGATAGCAACAACCTAAATTGAATTCTCCCCTAGCTGAACCTTCAGCAGCAGCTTCTTGAAAAAGAGAGAACGCCAGACTTTCATCCTTTGGAACGCCTTGACCATGTTCGTACATAAAGCCAAGATTTTCTTTAGCACCAACATGTCCTAGTAAAATTGCTTTTTGATACCAAAAAATAGCTTTCTCAAGATCCTCTGGCACAAGTTGCCCATTCTGATAAATTACACCAAGGTTATAGGCACATTCAGCATTTCCGTAATCAACACCTATTTCAAAATAATCTATTGCTTTACTGACATCCTTCGTAAAATACTCCCCATTCAGCATCATGGAGCCTAATGCAAATGCAGAGTAATTTTCGCCATTTTCAAAGGCTTTTGAAAACCAAAAAGCTGCTTTTTCAAAGTCTATTGGCAGCCCATCACCATCATGAAATTTCTTTGCTATTACAACTTGGGCAATAGCATCGCCTTGATTTGCTGCTATCTCATAATATTGAAGAGCTAGCGCTTTATCGACAGACACTTCTTCGCCTAGGTCATACATGTTTGCAAGATTTTTAGATGCAGCCACATGACCAAGATCTGAAGCTTTGGAATACCATTCAATTGCCTGATCAATATTTTTAACATGGAGTCCAGCGTGAAACATCCAAGCAAGATTAAACATACCTTCTGAATATCCCAACTGAGCTGACTTCAAATAAAATGCAGCAGACAATTCATAGTTTTTAACTACACCAGCGCCTTGTTGATACATAACCCCAAGGTTATTTAAAGCAATTGCATCACCCTGCTCTGCAGCTTGATACCAAAGCTCTTTTGCTTTAGAGAATTCACTACTCTCGATATGAGCTTGTGCTTGTGCCAACAAATCTTGGACTTTTGAATCCATTTAACATTATTCCTTGGGATATATTGAACGTATTGAAATCGCCTTCTAGATTAAGTCATCCAGAACTTTATGAATATCATTAATATCAGCTTTAAATAAAAGCATTAAATGTTTTTTTAATTGAGACAATGCCAGATCTCGATCAGAGCAGTTCGAAAGCTTTTTTTTAATTTCATCTTGCTCTAAGTAAAGCTTAATATTCTCTGTTAAATTTTTTATTTTTTCGTCTTCTATATTTTTCATATTTTTAAAAATAAATTTTAAAAATATGATACTAACAAACTTACAGGCTCATTTAATGAGCTTGTAAGTTAATTATTAAGTTTACTATCAATTCTTTTGACGTTTACTTTGAAAAACGTCGGGAATCCCGACATTTCAGATTAAGAACACCTCTATCGCTAACACTAGACCGTCTAAAACACGTGATCATCTAAAAGCTGCTACACACGTAGCAGCTTTTATTATTAACCTGCGCTAGTGCGTTAAATTAAGTCAAAGTTGGTAGCAATAAAAATAGGTTTGTTATCGCCTTGCTTGGTGCAGATCTTAGTAGGCAATGTCCACTCCTCAACTACCTCATGTTCTGGATCATTGATAACAATCAATAGCTGCTGCTTAATCCCTGAGTAAACACAAATACCATCTACCGCTTGCTTTTCTTTAGTCATTGGATTGTAGTGTTTAATCCATGAAGCTAAGACTTCTGGCTCATCTTGCATCTTGGCTTCATAAAGCTCTTTTGACCATGCTAGCTGCTCTGGTGTGGAAGCAGATTTATCCCATCTAGCGTATTCATATAAATCCACAAGATATTTGGCATAAGGCTTGTTTACTTCAACTGTGCAGTTATAGATGGCGAAGTGGAAAAGGCTCTTTCCATATGGATGACCAAACTTCTCATTACTAAATCCACGTATTACGATTTCTCTACTACTCATATCAATTCTCCATGTTTTTAAGTTGCTGATGTTGCTTGGTTACAGGAGAAGTCGCAGAAGGCCAAAAAGAAGTTGCTGTTGCGTGAGTTGCTAATCAGAGCTATCCATTTGTACTCAGTTGCAACTAACTCACTCAACTCGTTTTTCTTATTCAGCGACTTCTTTCAGTGACTAACTCATACAGCGACCAAAGCAACTCGCAAAAATATTTATCTCTTTAAAACTGAAAGTAGAATTTTTCTGGGGATTTTGAGGTGTTTTCTTGGGATCAATTTAACCAAAATGACAATCTCAGGCAGATTTCGGTTGTCCATCTTGGCGGTCTGACATTAACTTTATGTGTGCCCATTAACCAAACAGGAGAAATTACATGAGCACATTAAATACATTGAAGTTAGTCGCAGCAGTTAAACCGCAACAAATGCCAGATGTCGTGAAACGACGTTACAAGCTCGGCAATAAGTTATGGGAACAGATCCAGTTAGCTCGAAGCCAGTTCCTTAATGAGCCTTTCAACATTACCAAGATGAAGACTATCAAAAATATCAAAACTGGCACTAGCGAAACAATTGCTGTGAACAAGCGTATCCGTCCATGGTGGTTTAACAGTGATACAGGTTCGCTGTGCGTGACGATCAAATACGGGACTAAAGTGATTGAGTTAGCTAAAGGCAAACCCAGTATTGAAGTTGCTGATAAGGATCAACTGATAAGTACATTAGAGCTGGTGAAGAAAGCCGTTGAAGCTGGCGAGTTAGATCAACAGATCGATCAAGCCAGTGGTGCACTTCGAAGCAACTTTAAGAAATAAGGGGAATGAAGATGAATTTGAATACTTATGAATGCTGGGTAAAAGTACCTATTAGTAAGACCAGTACACAATCAACTAAAGTCCAAGTACAGGCAATGAACGCACTGGCAGCACGTGGTCAATTGAATGCTATGTATGGATTAGCTAATGTAATAAGCCTGCCGATGCAGGTTAGATCTTAAGGAAGATTAGCGCATGGTAAATAATAGAAACAATAAGGATTCTTTACCATGCGCTATTACGAATTTGCAGAAACAACCATCAAACCACAAAAGCCTTTAACGCCAGATCAGGCGCGCATTCAAGGCATGAAAAATCAAGTTAAGAACACTCAAAAAGCAATTAAAGCTGAGAAAGCCCGTCAGAAAATTAAGGCTGGACAAAAGGCGTTAGCAAATAGCCTAAATTAATATAAATTTATATATTTGTAATCTATGCAAACTAACTAGAACTGCCTCCATACTTTAAAAAAATACTGGGTAGCAAAATTAAGTTCAACACAGTTGATGTAAGCAAACCACTCACTACTACTACCGCTAGTGGATATTCAATTTCATAACCTGAAATTGGGCCTCTAAACAGAATAGGCAATAGTGCGAGTGAGGTAGCGAGTGCTGTCATAAGAATCGGAACTAGACGTTCCTGTGACCCTTGTTTCACCAGATCTAATCCAAAATTTAATCCTTCATTGTAAATTAAATGCCGATAATGACTGATCATTAAAATTCCGTTTCTTGCTGCAATGCCTAAAACAGCAATAAAGCCAACTATGGAACCAAGTGATATCACTCCACCTGATAAGAACACTCCCACCACACCTCCCAAAAGTGCGAAGGGTAACGATATTAAAAAGATGAGTGTATGTGAATAAGACTTGAAATCCATATACACAATTAAGATGATTGCTAAAATCACTAATGCAGTTAGTCCCAGTAATGTTTGGGTAGCTGCCTTTTGTGCAGTGTATTCACCTAAAAATTGTGGATAGTATCCGCTTGGGAATGACATTGCTGTAACCTTGTTTTCTATTTCTTTCGCTATGGAGCCTAGATCTCTGCCTTTTGTGTTAGCTACAATATCAATTCGTCTTGAAACAGCTTCACGTTTTATTTCGTTGGGCATCCCCACAAAATAAACATCAGCCACATCTTTGATTCTTAGTTGAGGGCCAAAAGCAGAGTCTATGGGTAGTTGTTGAATAGCATATAAATCCATTTTTATTTCCGGGCTTCCTAAAACAACTACATCCACTTTTTGCTGTAACTCATAGACTTCACCTACCTTTGTGCCTTTGAGCACCATACTCGTGACTTTGCGAATATCATTAGTATTAATGCCATAACGCTGGGCAGCCCCTGTTTTGAGGCGAATTTCAATTTGTGGAACGAGGACTTGTGGCTCAACTTTTAAATCAGAAATTCCCTCAACAGAATGCATGGTGCTTTTAATTGCTTCAGCTTGTTGCCGCAATACTGCTAGATCTGATCCAAAGAGGCGTACTACGATGCTAGAGCTAGTTCCTGACAATACCTCTTTACTGCGCTCTTTTAAATAGGTTTGCACATCAGTAAAAATACCTGAATAGCCTTGCATTGTGTGTTTAATCGCAGATACTGTTTTGGCGTAATTAACATCAGGATCAACGCTTACCCATAATTCAGTAAAATTAGGGCCTACCACTTCGTCTGCGGCTTCTGCACGGCCAATATGGGCACCAAAGTTTCTCACTCCAGGGATTGCTAATAAGTCATGACTTGCTCTTATGCTCATTTTCTTCATTTGCTCAATTGAAGCGCCTGGGCGCTCCAGAAAGTGCATCAAGAAGTCTGTTTCTTTAAACTCTGGTAAAAATTCCGAGCCTAATAAGAATGAACTAGCTCCTGTAAGGATGAATGCAATAGAGGCTGTCATAAATATCTTTTTTGGCTTAGCTAATATGGCATCAAGTAATTTTGCATATTGATAATGTAACCAACTAACAATAGCGATATCTTTTTCTTCATGTTTTGTATCGAGCAAAAGGAAAGATAATGCTGGCGTGACTATAAGAGCCACAATTAGTGATGCCAAAATAGCAAGTAGATAGGCCATGGCCAAAGGTTTAAAGAAAGCGCCTGCGATACCATCCAAAAAGAAAACTGGCAGAAAGACTACCATCACAATCATGGTGGCGAACACAACTGAACTGCGGACCTCCAATGATGCATTCACAATGACATTGAGTTTAGATCTGGGAGTTTCTAACAGTTGGTTTAATTTCATTCGTCTAATAATATTTTCGACGTCAATAATCGCATCATCCACTACCTCGCCGAGTGCGATCACGAGGCCTGCAATAACCATGGTGTTGATCCCAACATTCAACGAAGTCAGCACTAATACAGCACTAACAAGTGAAAGTGGAATCGCACATATGCTAATTAGAGCAGCACGTTTATTGCGTAAAAATATCATGAGTATGAGCGCTACAAATAAAGCACCTAAAATCAGCGCGTTTTGTAAGTTATCTATTGCACGCTCAATAAAAGTAGCCGGCCTAAAAATGGTGGAATCAATATCTAAATCTTTAAGTGCAGGTTTTAGTTCTGCAATAGCTGCTTCAACATTTTTTGTGACTTCAATGGTATTAGCATTGGGGTGCTTTTCTACAATCAGTAATAGACCATCACCATAATTGATAACAGCATCGCCGATTGGAGGTGGCGCACCTATAACAATATCCGCAATGTCACCTAAACGAATGGGCGAACCATTCTTAAAATCGACCACAGTGTTAGCAAGTTCATCTGGCGTTGCAGTTAAGTTTTTATGTCGAATGGCGATACGTTGATTGGGTGTGTCTATAAACCCACCAGATTCAATGCTGGCTGCATTGCCAGAAGCAAGCATCACTTGCTGCAAAGTTATTCCTCTGGCGCGCAGATGCTCTGGGTTGATGAGGATCTGTAATTGCTTATCGCGTTGCCCCCACACTGCCACATTTGCAACACCCGGTACAGACATCAAGCGAGGACGTATAGTCCACATAGTCATCGTACTGATATCGATTTGAGAAAGTGTTTTGGAAGACACGCCGACTTTGAGAACTCGTGACAGGGATGACAGCGGCGGCATTATTACAGGTGGTTTGGCTACTATTGGCAAACGGCTTGCTGCCAAACTTAAACGCTCTTGTACAAACTGTCTTGCTTGAAATAGGTCTGTTCCATCTTCAAACAATAAGACCACGGAAGACAAACCTAATACAGATTTTGAACGTAATGTTTTCAGTTTTGGTGTGCCATTAAGCGCTTGTTCAAGTGGCATGCTTACCAATTGCTCTATCTCTTCAGTTGATAGACCGGGCGCTTCAGTCTGAACTTCCACTTTAATTGGAGCAAACTCAGGGAAAACATCCAATGGTGCTTGCCTGATGGTATTTAGCCCCACCAACATTAGAACTAAAGCGGCCAACATTACAAGGAGACGGCCTTTTACAGCAGAATGAATTATTTTTTTTAACATATAACTGCCTAAATGTTTAATGGCTGAAGCCAGTATCAACGCCAAATAGCTCAAGTGCTCCGTTTACAACAACCTTAGAACCTTCAGGAGGACCTTCGCTTATTATGGCTTGATGACCAAGGATATGATCTAAAAAGACTCTTTTACGCTCATATATATTCGTTGATTGTTGGATGTAGACCCAACTCCCACCATACACATCAAATACAACAGCAGAAGATGGAATGGTTAAAGCTTGGATAGATTTGCTGCGTGATTTGAGTGAGACAGAAACTCGCTGCATAGGGCGAAAGACTGATTGGTTATTTTGGATGGTATAGTAGAGATGCGTAGAACTTGTAAGAGGGTCAGCAGTGGGCGATGCATTGGTTGGTTTAGCAACAATACTTGGCGCACCTGACATTGCAGATAATGACTGAATTTGGGCATCAGCCTCTAGATCAATGCCATCTAAATCACCTGCAGGAATTGGTACACGTGCCCATAATGTACTGAGTGACGAAATCTCAACAATGGGATTACCAGCAGATACCAACTGACCTGTAACTGCAAATATATTACTGACAATGCCAGATTGAGGTGATTTAATATCAATCGGTTTAACAGTACCTAAATTAACTACTTGATGAAGTGCATTTTTTTTGACATGAGCTGCTTCTAAATTTCTCAGAGCAGTTTCATGTGCCGCATTAGCATCATCGACGTTACGCTGACTACCCACTAAGTCTTGTAACAATTTCTTAGAACGATTAAGCGCGATTTCTGTGGCATCGACTTGTGACTTTAAAACATTTATCGAACTCTCCGCATCTGCCAAAGCATTTACTAAGTTGGCACGAGCATCTGCAGAAATTATGGGTTGGATACGATAAAGCAACTGACCTAACTTTATAGATTCCCCAGGCTTTAAATGATTTTTATCTATAGATATTAACTTGCCCGCAATTGGGGCTGACACACTTACCAAACCTCCCGCTGGCATTACAATTTCAGCGCCGTATACCTTTTTAGCATCCAATTGTTCGCGCTTGATCGTGGCTATTTTGATGCCAAGTTTATGATATGCATCATCATTGAGATGGACAGTATTTAATGAACTCTCAGGTACAACGGCCTGGGCAGGTTGATTATGTTCTTTAACTTCTTGGCTAGAGTTTGCTATGAACTTGATGGAAACTATTATTATTGTGAACGCGATGAGTGCTGATGCAATCCATACTTTCTTTTGCACTATATTCAAAATAAATAGTTTGATCTTACTTTTTTCTAATTTAATTGGTCTTTTATTCATTTGTTACTATCCGTTATTGAGCGTTATTTTTTAATGCACTGCTTCGCATTAACTCTGCGAGTTTAGCCATGAGGTTTGCCTTGAGTTGTACTTCTCTCATTTGTGTATCTACAATCTGACGATTGGCTTCAAGTGTTTGAAGGTAAGATATATCTCCCTTTTGATAGGCTTGCTCAGTAAGTTTTATCATTTGCTGCACTGTCGGCATAATGTGGTTTTGGAGAGCATGCCAGTCATGGCAAGACTGTTGATATTGGAGGTGAGTCGTTCTTATTTCGAGCACAGCCTGCTGTTTGAGTGCTTCAAGATATAACTCTGCTTTTTCCAGCTCTGCTTCAGCTCTACTAATTGCACCTTGGTTTTGATTGGCTATGGGAAGGGTGGAGCGAATGGCAGGACCAAGTGTGTGGCCATTGACTTGGCCACTAGTTGCATCGGCTGAAGCAGTTATTTTTAGCCAGTTTAGTTTGGATAGCTTAATTTTCTCTTTCGCCGCATTTACTGAGTATTGCGCAGATAGAATATCTGGGCGATGTGCTAAAGATTGACTTTCTAAGTATTCAATCTCATCTGCATTGCAAGCAGGAACAAGATTAAGTGATAAAGTAATATCCTGAAATTTCTGCCCAACCCCAAGTACGTAAAGCAGGTTTTGCATTTTTATCTTTACTTCATATTTTGCAAGCTCCCAATCACGCTTTGCTGTAATAGCATCATTCTGCGCAAGCAAAATATCCTTACCGTTGATGTCCCCTGCTTCGAGACGCTTGAGTGAAAGATTGTAAATATTGTTGCGTAATTGGTAGGCTGATTCTGCAACTTTAAGTTGTTCTTGTGACAGTACGGCTTGTGTGTAGCTAATACGTGCATCTCTAATCAGATTAAGCCCTGATTGTGTAAGGCGGTATGCAGTAGCATCCGCCTCGTGCTTCATTGTGCTTAATCTAATTGGGCGCAACCAGAGGAGTTCAATAGGCAAATCAATTGCATATCGGTAGGGTTTATTGGTCACACCAAAGGCAAATAGCAGTTCTGGATTGGGAAGTAATCCTGCATTGACTAGATCAGCTTTGGCTATTTTTAGGTCAATTAATAATGACTTAAATGTTGCATTATTATTTAATGCGTAAAGCACAGCCTCTGACTCAGTCAACATAACGTTTTCATGTAGTTTGATTGCTATCTGTTCAACATCTAAGACTGTGTTTTTAGATAATTGCTGATCGTGATCAACTACTTTTTGAACTACACCTGATTTGTCAGCGATGTTCGGGATGGTGTGGCAACCACACATTGTGATAGTTATCGCTATCACAATTAGGTAAAAAAGTATGTTGTGCAACAACTTAAATGACATGGTAAATCACAGACTTATTAAAAGTTGTAATTATTTTAATGACTTAAACTTAACCGAAACTTAACAGTTTGATTATTTTTTTAAGTTTGCTTTAAGAAATATATGGCACTATTAAAATAATAAAGTTGAATTTCAATTGGCTTTATGCAATTGATTAGTTAAGGGTTGGAATGTGCGGATATTATTAGTTGAAGATGACGAAATGATTGGTCAAAGCCTTCAAAAGGTCTTGAGAAGCCATGTGGTCAATTGGGTAAAGGACACCTTTGCCGCCGAATACACTCTCAATCTTGAGGCATATGACTTAATTCTACTAGATCTTGGTTTGCCTAAAAGGTCGGGGCTCGAATTTTTGGGGCAGTTTCGTGCAAAAGGCATGACAATTCCAGTGCTAATTATCACAGCTCGCGATAGTATTGAAGACCGTGTGCTAGGGCTCGATTGTGGTGCAGACGATTACTTGTTAAAGCCATTTGCTGTGGAAGAGTTGGAAGCTAGAATTCGAGTGTTGACAAGGCGAAAACAAGATCGCGCTCATCCAATAGTCACTTATGGTGATGCCAGCCTAGATCCAGCAACGCATACGTTGAGTTATCAAGGTCGAACAGAGAGATTGTCGGTAAAAGCATTTAGCATTATGCAGATATTGCTCGAGAATCCCGGCGTGATCTACTCGAGAACTCAATTAGAGGAAAAGTTATATGGCTGGCATGATGAAGTGGAAAGTAACGCAGTAGAAGTTCATATACACAGTATTAGAAAAAAGTTTGGCTCAGATATTATTGTCAATGTAAGAGGTGTTGGCTATACGTTTCCGAAGTTAAGAATCAATTCATGATTAACTCAATTAAACAATTCTTATTGGTATACATTACTTTATCAATTGTAGTGGTTTATGCCCTTATTAGTTTTACTTCCTACATGGTAAGTAAAGAAGAGCTTGATGAGTTATACGATGCTAATTTACAACAAGTTGCTCATGTGATCGCTGCTCAACACCGCGCTTTTCAAGGCAACACACACTTATACCGAAATAATCAAATTGGTTCAGGCACAAAAATTGAAGCGGAAGAAGAGTTTTTTGTACGTGTGTTGGCTAAGGATGGCAGAGTACTTTATATCTCACATCCTAATGCTGAAATACCACTTCCCACTGCGCTGGGGCTGACAACACAAGGATTAAAGAGTAAACGATGGCGTTTTTTTTCGGTCAAGGCTAAAGAAGAAACCATCCAAGTAGCTCAATCTTTAAGATTAAGAAAAAACACCATTAAAGAGACTGCCTACAGCTTGATGGCTTCACAGCTGATATTTATTCCTCTATTGGTCTTGTTGATATTCTATGCAATTAGAAAAGCACTTTTTCCAGTATCAATATTGTCCAAAGTTATTCAGTATAGAAATAGTGCTGATTTAAATCCATTTGCGGAAGATAATGTTCCTGCAGAAGTTAAGCCGCTAGTCCGTTCACTCAACTTGTTTATGGGCAAAGTATCTTTAATGGTGGACGTATTGAAACGCTTCACATCGGATGCCGCACATGAGTTGCGCACACCTATCACAGCACTAAAATTACAAATGCAAGTCCTTGAGCAATCAAGATCAAAATCGGAACGAGAATCCGCAATACAAAATTTAAAAACTGGAATCAACCGATCAGAACAACTTGTGAGTCAGCTACTCAGCTTGGCTCGACTTGAGCCAGACAATCAATCTATGCATTTGCAATCACTGAATATGCTTGAATTGTTGAAAGAATCTTTTCAAGAATTATTACCGCTGGCACAAGAAAAATCTATTGATATTGGCCTAATTAAAGCCGATAACTGTGAAATTGATGGAACGCAACAAGAGATCAAAATGCTCATTAATAACATTTTAGATAATGCAATACGTTACACTCCAAGTGGTGGAAAAATAGACGTTTCATTAATTAATCAAGCTGGCCATGTTGTTTTAGAGATAAAGGACTCTGGCCCAGGAATTTCCGAAAATGATCTAGAGCGGGTATTTGAAAGATTTTACAGAGGTGAAAACCAACATATATCGGGTTCAGGTTTAGGGCTTGCCATTGTTAAAGATATTGCCACGCGACATGCAGCAGTTATTAAGTTATCTAATAATAATCCAGGCCTTTCTTGTAAAGTCTTTTTTACAAGAAAAAGTTAATATAATTTGCAACATCACTAATACAACAGATTCTTTTAATAGGAGTTATTTTTAAGCATTAATTTAAGTCGTAAATTACTTGGTAAAGAAAATTACAATTTTCTTTACCTAACCCCACAAATCTACTTAACCTGTTGTTTATTAATATCTCTTTGCTGGTGCCAAATTCGGTTGTCCTTTGATAAATAAGAAAATAAGCTGCATTTAATATTTTCTTTATCAAGGAGTTCTAAAATGGCACAAGCTAAAACACTTACCCAAACAGAGATAGATCAAGTCCTTCGG
>JACCDH011388877.1_pt1 | contig 18437 bp, 15 predicted proteins | sample 7442481 | NCBI WGS metagenome assembly JACCDH01 (sample SAMN15323433, study PRJNA562643) | freshwater metagenome | isolation source: river surface water | place: USA:Blue River Watershed | collected 2017-08-15 | reverse complement strand
GGGCGAGGACAAGGGCAGGGACAAGGGCAGGGACAAGGGCAGGGACAAGGGCAGGGACAAGGGCAGGGACAAGGGCAGAAACAAGGGCAGGAACAAGGGCAGGAACAAAGCCAGGAACAAAAAGAGGAACAAAGGCAGGAACAAAGGCAGGAACAAAGGCAGGAACAAAGGCAGGAACAAAAAGAGGAACAAAAAGAGGAACAAGGGCAGGGACAAAAACAAGATGATTCAAAACTTAACGAGCAACGCGATACAAAGGAATTTTGGAAAAAAGACCATGCAAATTGGACTCAGTATTTTGAAAATAATATTTCGCCGTTGATTGCAGCTAGTAAAAACATGAATGACATAAAAAAAGCACAATTGATTTATCTTTTGGAAGAATGCCCGGTTTTGCTTCAACACGATCAGGAGTTTGATTCATCGATGCAAAAATTTGTTGCCGAAATCAAACAACTGTTACAACAAACAAAGGCTGTCGTCATATTGATAGAAAGCTCGAAAAGTCAAACATTATCCATGGTTACCTTACAAACCTTGTGGAACGATCTTTGCAATTTTTCTCAAAAAATTAGAACTCAAGATCTGGTTAAAAAATATGTAAAAAAATATCATCCTACCCAAACTCTTAACAGCCTGTGCGACTTGATTTATTACAGTGTCTACGATGATATCGTGTTTTATCCAAAATTTATGCGCATATTTGCGATTATTGCTTATTTAGCACCCACTATTCAAACAGAGTTGTACGGCTTCTCTATTTTCTCGAACAAAGACGAATCAGGACGACCTTGGTTCTGGGATGAACCAGTAAAACCAATCAAAATAAAATAAACAGACATGGGTGCGGTTAATCATAAATAATACACAAAAGTGTATTGTGTTTGATTATTTTTTGTCAAGTCAAACTATCCAAGAGTTCTGCGAAAACAAACCTTGTTTGTTCCATCTGTGTTTTTAAAAAAGACTCTGTCCTAGCGGTCGGACACGCCACATGCTTTGGTCAAAGGGGGTGTACACTCGCATTTTTATTGCTATTTAGCAAAGCGATAAACGCGTCAATCTTTGTGTATTTTATCGGAAAATAGCGTCGCGGAATAAGTTTCGCGATCGACGCACATTGTTGAGCCCTTGGCCGCAGGTCCAAGGGCTAAGCAGTTGTGTCACCAAAAACTTGCGCCTTTGTGCCAACTTTTTTGAATCTTTGGACGGACATCTCAGTCTTGCTTGTAGACGATTGTTTAGTAATCTTTTTGCCTTGTATTCCGTCAAGGATACAGCCGCGCCAAACACTTCTTCTCTTGAGCGCTCCGGTGTAATCAGACATTGCACAAGCCATTTTTGGGGTTGAGCCAAGTACGTTGTCGATACCCAATACTTGCACCCGTTGTCGACGAGAACTTGCACTTGAGACTCTTGGAGCTTTACCGCTTGGTTGGTCTTTCCCATTTGACTTTTGTGAAGTGTGACGATATTTCGCATAGAATATTTTTTTGCAAAAAAAAAAATGTAAAAGAAAAACTCGACAACGACATTTGCCCGCCGCCCCACCTTCGTTTCTGAGAAGAAAAAAAAGGCTTGTCAAAGATTTCCAGTTTTTTTTTTAGTTTGGCTTTTTGATGACATCGACTCTTCGTTTGCAATGTTTTACCGGGGTGCGCGGAGATTTTAAAAGACTGGTGACTATATTGACAGAAGACCTTAAAGTCGCCAAGTACGACTTTCAAGAGGACGAATGGGTTTGGACCGCTCGTGACACCACCGTCGTTTGCATGGGCAACTTTGTCAATTATTTTTCGGGCACACGGTTGACCGACGATTGGACGTCTTCCGAAGAAGCCGTGGATTCTGAAACCAAGATTATCGAGACATTGGAGTTTTTGCATCAACTTGCGCGCCAACACAGGGGTTGCGCCTTCCTCGTCTTAGTGGGGCCCCATGAACTCGGTAACTTGCTGATGTTGGACGAGCATCTCAAGTACCAAGTAAGCAACCCCCTAAACCCAACCGAAGTGACGCTTCGTCACGATTTTGTTCACCGGGTCCTCCGACCCTTTGTCATGACCATAGCTTCGGTTCTAATCGTTTGGGCCGATTTTTTTTTATGCACAGGCGGTCTCAGCCTTCATTGGCTCAAACGACACCGAATACGCTCCGCTGGTCACATCAACCAATTGTGGCGAGGATCGCGGGAACTTTCAATATTTGCAGAGGCCGACTCGGTTATCCGCGATCGTGGAATGACTCGGTACCCTGTGAATTGGCGCGACTATCAAAAGTTTCGCGTGTCAGCGGCGCTTGCCTATCGCCTGAACCCGAAATTCATTTTAATAGACGGCGTCGATGAAATAAAGCCATCGGATCCGCGAGACGATGACATGGGCGTTTCGTTGGAATTTACACGTTCAAAGAAGTCAGGAATGTTGACGACGCTCGACCCTCGCGGTCAACCGGACATTTTTTTGCTCCAACCGATTGATCTTTTGGAAATCCGAGCGATCACCAACCGCGATCAGAAACCGCTCTTTTTCGAGCACGCTTTCTTACGGGTGAGATACATTCCACCCGAATATGAGAAGCTCGATTGATCCGGCGCGATCGCACAAACGCAGGTGGTGGGATGCACGGACATAGTAAATCGTCGGGAAGCAGCAGTCGGTTGCACTTTGGACACATCGTAAATGGCCTATTTTCGTACATTTGGTTGTATGGCCTTTTTTTTTGACAAAAATAACGTGTAAAATAATTTCGCAACTCAAGAGATGTTGGGTTTTTTTAAAAAAAAAAGAAATAGAGTGCTTGTTTTCTCCATTGTTTTTGTCTTTGACTCAACAAAAACTTGACTCAACGAAAAAGAAAAATAATCATAAAAAAAAAAATAAAGATACTTTGCGGCGACAATGATAATCGTAAACAAAAACAGTAGAGCCGTCACGTGACCGCTTCATGCGTACAAGCTTGTTTTTTATGCCAACGATCCCCCAAGGTCTTTTCAACGTACGTTTAACAAGACGCAGGGTGGATTGTGTCGAGCATGGACATGACCCCTAAAATTAAATCCCGACTTGGTTCCCATAGATTCAAGCCCCGGTCGCTCTTGAGGTTTTCCACGATGCGTCCGACGTTCGCCTGATCTTGTTTTGCGAACATCGCCACAAGCCTTGTTTCGTTGTGACGCAAAAGACCTTTTTGCGCAAAACGTTGGAAAACCTCGTCCTCGAACGAGCGCAGGTGCGCGTGCAGGACATTCATGTTGATGTCCAAATAAATCATGTGACCACGGCCAAAGTACTCGTTGCGCCACTGCATCCTTCGTTTGCACAGGATCAGCGCAGTGCCGCGCATGCGAACGGCGGCGGAGGCGATGGTGTCCGGTTCCTTGGATTGAGAGTCGTTGACCCCACGGACGAAGCTCGCCGCCGCGCCTTCGGGGTACATCTGTATCAACGTTTCGGCGTTCTTCATCAACCCTCCCTTGCCCCTGTGCAACATGATGTTCCTGTGCTGGTCAAGCGCCCACGTCACGAAACTACTCGCCCCCGAACGAAGGGCGTGGTTAACGCCATCGACCCCGGCGAGCTTGTGGTGCATGTTCACGAAATCGTCGCTGTTGATCACCTGGAGGAACTTCATCTTGTCGTTGGATTTTTGGACCCAGTCTTCCAGTTCGGTGACCGCGACCTTGTTGCAGCACATCGGCGCGGCCACGGCGCGGAATTGGCATTTTTCCCAGAGGTCCGGGCGTTCCTTTCGACACAAAAACGCAAACGCGGTCGTCAGACCACCGCCCATGGAATGTCCGCAGACCAGGATCCGTGTCGCCCCAGAGGCCCCGAGGGTGTCGAGCAACCTGTACACCTGAAGACGAACGTCCAGTATCGCCAGCGCGTAGTAGAAATGGAACAGGGGCTCCACGCACGACCCCCCGGGTCTGATCACCTGTGTGACCAAGTTCACCTCGGGGACCCTGAACACCTGCGTGTTTTTGAGTCCGGCCCCAAAGTGAAAGGCGCCGTGGAAGTCGCTGGAGACACCGCGAAACAGAACAAACAACTCAAACTCGTTACCCCGGAGGTTGTGCCTCAAGACATGCACGTTGTTGTTCCCAACGACGACCTTTCTCCTCAGCGCCTCGCGATCAACAAAGGCTGCAACCGTCGGATGGCCGTCATCGTCCCACATGCGGACCTTGGTCCTTAGGTAGAACCCAGCCAGTTGGTTGTCGTCGTTCAAAATCACCAAATCGGCTCCAGGAACCCCTCGCACCACCTGGACCATGTGGGCCCTGGCTCGAAGCGCCTCCTGCACGACCACGCCTTGCATGTACAGCGTCAGGTGATGGTTCCGTTGGTGCAGGTTTTGAGCAATCTCCCTCATGAACAGCGGACACGCGTACGCGATAAACGCGAGTTTTACCGCAAACCAGAGCTCGTCCAACACCGGTTTTTTGGCGCTCCTTCCATTGGGCATTATGACACAGTCCTCCCTATAGGCGGTGTTACTGCTTTTCGTCGTCAACCAAGTCCGCAGGATCTCGGGAAGACTCCTATTTTGCGGGTTCATAGGGTCCAGCAAACTTGGGTCCGAAGGATGTAGGTCCAAGGCGTGGATCCCCGCTTCCAAAGCGTCCTTGTCCAGCGCAAAACTTTTTTGATTATACATGCGTCCCCTGTTTTTACGCAAAAAAAGATGAATCACGTTGCTACAGGTTTTTTTTTATTAAACAAAGGCTTTAAAATCGTCGTTTGCAAAACGCAACTGTGGGTTTTTTTCCTCGTCACCGATTCAAAGCCTTTTTTTTTCCCAAATGATGTTTATACCGTTCATGCGATGCATGGAAATAAGTTGGTTTTTTTTTTAAAAAAACAATAAAATGACACGTCGCAATAACTTTGCCGATAACGATGGGGCCGACACCACTGTTACTCTCAAAAGGTTTTTGCCAGATACAGAAAAGGTACCTCACCCAACAATTCTTTTGTCTGGTAAACGTTTCGCTGGTAAAAGCACGACCGCTGTCGGGTTAGCCAAACACTACAACTGCCCGAGATACGCGGCGTGGTGTGGCACAAAAGACACGCAGGATTTCTGGTCGGACAGGTTCGGATCCAACGCTTGTGTCTGGGGACCCGATGAGGTAGGTCGCGAGAATTTGATTCGAATCATTAAATACCAAGAGAGAAAAATTCGATATTACAAAAAGGTTCTCAAACGCCCGTTTCCCAAAAGATACACCATATGTCTCATCTTTGACGATGTGACCGCCAACAAACGCTTTGCGCGTGGTGATCTGTTGAGTGACTTGTTTTCCAATGGTCGTCACTACCACGCGGTTATTATTATAAGCTGTCAGTACTTGAAGCAGGTCCCTCCCGAGGTCAGAGGCAACTCTGACTACATTGTAATGCTTCACAACACAAAGAAAAACTGTGAGATCCTCCACGAGGAGTACGTAGAACACCCGGAGGACCAGTCCATGTTCATAACCATGCTCAAAGCGGTGACGAACCAGACGGACGAAAATGGCAAAAAACTCTTCAACGCTTTGGTGTTTAACAACTGCACCAACGCGGAGCGTCTCGATGAGATGTTCTTTGTGTACAGGAGTGGTGCGGATTTCGACCCGGACACGGTCGAGCTCGGGTCGCCTGAGTGGCGCGAGGCCATGAAGCGCAACCATGTCGATCACGAACTGGCCGTCGAGGAGCGCGACAAACGCAGAAAGGACAGGAAAAATCGTCTCGAGGAGTATGTCCGGCGACACAAGGAGAAGCGACAACAGTTTGGGTTACAAGGGGATTTTGACGTCGACTATTACAGCGACTCTGGGGAGGACGAAGAAGTTCAAGCGTCCGAGGACTCCGGGGATTTTGACTTCCACACGGTCAAAAACCGTCAAGGCAAGGGGTTCAAACTCGCGCTTTATAACAGAAAGGAAGCTTTTGGTAAAAAAGAAGTTGAGGGCAAGAACCCGTCCTTGCGCTATGGAGAAAACGACAAGAACAGTCGGTTTCGCGAGGGGGATTCGGGGACAACCAACGACCGGTGGCGCGACCTTGTTGACCAAGGACACACTCCACAGAGAAACACAATAAGGAACACGCACTACACCGAACGAGGTCCCGATCGCACCAAACACTGCTATTTAGACAACATCCGAGGCGCAAAGCCTGGATTGGCAGAAACGTGCGCTTCCCCGTTTTTGCAACCATCGCACTCACGCGATGAATCAACCGCCCAGCAGCCTTCGTATCGTTATGATCTCCCGCCGGTGTCTTACAAGCCGCGCAACTCCTGTAATATGCAGTCTCGTGTTCCGAAACAACAACCTTGGCCATACCAGGCTCATCAACAACAGCCGATGATGAGTTGGGAAGAGCAAAAAGAGTTTGTTTGCAGGGCGAGTGTGTGAAAAACCCCACGGTCGTAAAAAAAACAAGCGCAGCGTTGAAGAAACAGTCGATCGTCAACTTGGACACCGCTCGATGTTGTCTTGGTGTATTTTATTTCTACACCCAACACTTTTGTGAATTGCCCAACGTGGTCGGCATGTTCCTCGAGCTCTTCGAGAAATTTCGCAATTTCGGGACTACTGGCGCACATTTTTGTATATTTTTTTTGTTTCGTAAAAAAAAATGTCGCAAATAAAACGCGCGGCAACCAATTAAGCCGGAACGAAAATGTTCGAAGTGACGTTTTTGCGTTGCAAGTGTAACCACAAAAAAAAACAAACAAAAAACCCGCAAAACGGTACCGCTCAAATAAAAAAACCCTAGTTTCTTCTTAGTCCCGTTTACTCGATTATGATGACGAAACATCGGATGTGGATATTTTTATTGTGTGTTATAAGCATTGCCATGTCTTTTGTTCTTGCAAACCTAGCGTTTTTAATGCCTCAGCATGCTGTACAACTGCAGGCGTGGGTACCTGAAATACAAGAGGATCGCCCGGTCTCGCGCCCCAAAAACGCTTCGCATCAGGAAAAACCGCAGGGATCCCGTGGACCCGGTTCGGACAAGAAAAATGCAGTCTCGCCGCCACCAAAAGAACACGGTGCGAGTGCAATGTTTGCGGATCGAGTAGCAACCAAGCCCAAAACCGCGTTTGACCGCGCTCGAGAACGTCGGGTCAGGTTTCGACCTCACTACGACAGGCACGCGGATCCGACGTCGGTTCTCCAAGGTTTACAGAACAACAAAGATTACGTGCTGATTCAGCAGAAGAAGCAACAAAAGACTTGTCCTGTCGCGCACGAGTGGCACGAACATGTCCGTTGGTACTGCCCGACTCTTAGAGACAAAAGCTTCCACCGCATGCTGGCGCTCGACGCCAATCAAGCCATCATCGCCAACAGCAACACTTTCGTGAGTGACCCCATCTATTTCGCACCCGGGTACGAGGCAAAGTACGGCATGATGCGCGGCCTGTCGCAGACGTATCAGACGATGGTCAAGAGTTGGGGGCTCGAGCACGAGGTGGTCGCGGGCCACGTGGTACTAGTGGCAAACACGTTCAGCGGCACAAACTCGGGCCACGACCTCGGGATTAAACTCATTATCCTTCGCACCATGTTGGGCCTTGGGCTCCTGGATTCACCTCAAAGTCCGCGCTTGTTCCTGTTCCTGGACGATCTAAAGTTCCCAAGAGTCATGGAACTGGTCGAGCTCTTTGTCCCCAGGGATCACTGGTTCGTCGCCGAGGAGGAGCGCGGCTACCTTTTGGATCAGGTGCTGGTCGTCGACGTGAACAACGTCAACGTACTCGCCGAATGCGACAACGGCCTGAACGGGATCATCGATGAAATCGGTATCCGTTGTGCGTTTTTCCTTCTCGACAAAGGCATCGACCTGCGGCCTTTGGAGTACCGGAGCGTCGTACTTATTAAACAGAGGAAACACACGAGTATACGCGCGGAAGACGCCTTTTACGGAAACGACTTTATGCAAAAGGCGGAACAGGCAGGGTGGTTCGTCGTTGATCCCGAGAGTCTCGACATGAGATACATTGTTTATCTTTTGTTGCACGCATCCAGGATCCTCGTTTCGTTTGGCGCCATCATGTGGACCCACATGAGTTTCTTTAACCCGGAAGCAAAAGTCAAGTATTTGCAAATCGATAAAAATGCAACAGCGTACATCCCAGTTTCCACTCACCGAAATTACAGTGTTCACCAGGTAGATTCCGTCGAGCTCGACGGTCACGAAGATATCCTTGACTTTTAGCCTATCTTTGGATAATTTGGAACTCAAGAGCTTTATAGACAAGGAAATAAACTATGTGGCTAATGATTTCCACGACGTCTCCATTGCTTTGAATGGTCTCGATAACTTCGTTCTTGAATGGTGTTTCCCTAAGTTCTATATCTGGAACTGTGTTGTCCATAATCGAGTTATTTAGACTCTGTTCTTTCATGTATTTGATACAAAATTCCCACTCAACCTTGTTAAAAAGACACATTTGGTCGATACGATTTAACATACCTCGTGCCCTTGTATCTCTCCGAACTTTGAATCTGTATAACAAATCATAAGCAATCCGAATGAAGTTAATGTCGTTTCGGAACAAGGGCAGCTTTGGATAGCAGTATGACGAAAAAATACCACGAAACACTACCTGAACAGTCAATGGAACGTTCTGGCACGTGTCGGTTTGCTGATCCAATTGACAAAGTGACACGTTACCAAGTTTAAAAGACTGGGTGCACTTTGATGGGTCAACTGAATCACACCGGTGTTCTGAAGGTTCCGATAACATAAGTCTCCCTTGGATCTGCGCCTGATGTTCATGATCGATTTCTTGCTCTTGTACAATATATTTGTATTTTTCAGGATTAATCTCTAAATCCTTGAGGTAAATGTCGTTTTGTTTAATAAAGTCATCGAATTTGATACCGTATCGAGATATCAAAAAATATTCAATCGCGTCCCTGTTCTCAACCTGTTTTGCGTTTAGAAGGCCTGTCCTTGGGTTGATCAGGTGTTTTGGCACGTCTTTGAGGTCGAAAATCGAAGTGGAAAACGATATATTTTCCACGGCAAAGTCATTGAGGAGCGCTTTACAAATGGTTTGCTTGGTCAGTTTCGCAATGTCCTCCACAGCGAACTGTGGGTACACGACTTTGAACTTGGCGCGAAGGTGATCAATGTACTCCCCAGCTGAGCACAACGCGAGGATTTGGAACTGTTCGGCCTCTTGGAAGGTTTTCTCGAGTCTATTAACTTCGAACAGGCGAGTGAGCTCCTGCACCACTTCCGGGGTGAGCGCGCCGCCGTCCAAGTACATTTCGATGTTCATGATTCGCTCGAACCAGTACAAGTCCTCCTGATTCAGACCGACACTCTGCATGCCAATAGCAAGGCCTCTCATCTCGTTTAGAGTGCGCATTTCATTAGGACCAGGAATACGTTTAAATTGAATCGCATTCCGAAAGATTCCTTCCATTATGTCACGCTCTTCTTTATCGAGACTTCCTTGGATCTCGAGCCACTTGGGCTTTATCTTGTTACCGGAAAATAGCTCACTGTTGTACGAACATATAACGCCCTGGAAGTTACGAAACACGTAGATGCGAACAGCTGCCGGACCATGTAGAAAACGATTGTACAGTATTTTTTCGACACTCTCGCTCGCCCAAATAGGAAACCCTTGCACCCTTTTACACAGCACAAACCTTAGAGACCCGCTATTGGACGTATCGATCGTGACGAGGACTTTCCCTAAGTGGTTTGGTTGTCTTGCCAGGCTGACGAGAAATTCGTCGTTTGCAAACGGATAAAAAATAGGAGAAATCAACATTTGTTTGATAAACATTAGTCTAACAGATCCCGTCTCTACAGGATGTGGGCTTTGTGCACTTTTATTTTGTTCAAATTCCGTCTTAAAACCTTTGTTTGACGAAAGATCCTTAAGAAAATTATAATTGTAGATCGTGTATGGATCGACGCTTCCGATCCATTTTCTGATGATTTTCACGTTTGTTTCCAACTCACTTTGTCCCCAATGCCGGATCCAATTTTTAATCTTTTCATCTAAATCAGGTAAATGAATCTCTTCCGGTTTTAAATTTGACGTTTGCAGATTGGTGGTCAAATTCCAAGCTGACGACATTAAACACTCGGGTTTTTTTGATAGGTGGTCAGAAGTTGCTACTTTTCTTTGAGATTCTCGCGGGGGTTTTTTTCGGTACGTAAAAAAAAAACGAGGTTTTTTTTTGATGGTACATGACACCACACGTGACGTATTCGATTCGCACAACCCTCACTTTTCAAATATGGATTTGGTCGGTCGTCACAGTGTTCCTTGGCAAGGCGTTTCCTTTGTGGTTAACGTCAGCATTCGCACGACTGGTGTTTTAAACGTTCACGTTGAGCCGGAGTGTATCGAGCTGGTCGTGCATCTCAAGCAAAAAAAAAGCGAGTTGACAAACGTCATGTACGGTCACACCGCGCCTTTTACGTGCCCAGGCTACAGAGAGCACGGGTATATGCGGTTTTTGATGGGTTTCGTGGATTTTTTAAACCGCCTGTTTGACGTTCGGTTCTGCGTGGTCATCGACGCTAGTTACTTACCAGGGACGGACGACCCAATGTCCGATTACCTGTTTATACACAGGGGTTATCCCCTGTACGTGGGTTACGGCTTCGCGTACAATGGATCCACCGACGAGGAAGAAAACGTCCGGTGGACAAATAAAATGCTGACAAAAGTACATGCGGACATGGTTGCCCCTCTATCCAAGCGCGTCTTGGAAAAGTATCGCGCCAAAAGTCGGGCGTGGCTTCAAAAAATCGTCGACGACATCGTCTTTCCTTTTCGCGCCGCGATCGCGGTTGGACCTTGGACGTCCGACATGAGCATGGCGATGGACAAACGCTACGGTTTAGACACATGCGCGAGTGGCAAATCCGGGCTTTTTAGCATCGGGGATGCCAAAACGATTCTGCACTACGGCCACAAATCTCTGTACGTGTTTGAAGAAGACACAAAATCCGCGTTGGTCAGCAGCCCAACCCACCTTCGCAGAGATGTGATTTATTTCACCAACATCGACTTGACCAGTTACTGGAAAGTGTACGACATATGCTCTGCAAAAATCAACGTCGACGACACCGTGACTTTGAGAGATTGTCTGCGGACACTAAGTCGAAAGTCGATCGAGTACCGATTCATTACAAAGGCGTATGGTTTTACAAACCTGCCGGTGGACTATATCAAGTACTACACAAAGCCTGGTGTCGAACGATATGCCATTCGTCCTGGTTACACCAGGCCTCCGGTTCTCATTAAACAATAGAGCAAAGAATGGTGAAATAATCTGGGAAAAAAAAGAAGGCACAAGAAAAAAAAATTGGCGAGTTTTTTTTTTCTGCCAGGGGAAAAAAAGGGCAAGAAATGGGTGCAGATACATTGGATCGTGTGAAACAAATAATAATCGGTCTCAGATTGTCCAGCCAGGCCGGTACACAACAAAAGGACAAAGAGGACGTTTTTAGGACACTTGTTCCCATTTACCACGACTTGGGTCGCAAACGTTTACTCACCAAGGAATTTACACAGAGGGACCAGCAGGCTTATAATCTTGTCAGCCTTCTTTTGGGAGCGCGACAGTACCCAAGTAAACGCACCGTTGACGATAAATACGTCGACCCCCCACAAAACACTTTTTTGAAACAACCCCTTCCCGCAAGGACAGCCGTTTTTCTTAAACACATGCGACAGGCCCTGAGATCCAAGTTGACCCCAAAAGACCAAGACACCTCATTTGAACAGACCGTCCTAGATTTGGCCGCGCACCGTTCCCGCGCACAGTGGTTAAAAATGGTTAATGAGCAAATGTGCCACACGTGCCGACACGAAGTCATGGCCGATGTTTTTTGCGCTTTGGCACGCGCGTGTGTCATTGTGTCCAATCAACACCTGAGCTTGTTAAGATCAACCAAAAAGATATCTCCGGTGGATCTCGACGATATCTGCACAAGCCTATCGCAAGACCTGGCGTTTGTACGCGCGGCGTGTCGCCGGGTTGCGACCTCGGGTCAAAGAAAATGGCTCGACGAAATAGAGGAACTGTTTTTGTGTCTTGTGAGGATCATCAACGTTATCACTATCAAGTTACCGTTAGCAAAGCAGCGTGCGCCGTCGTCTTTTGGCACCAAAATATAAAAAATTGCCGCATTTTTTTTTTTATTTGGCTTATTTTTGGCACACGCGAAAAAAAAAACAAAAAATGTATGCACTGTTTCACGGTTTGCTGATCGTTTATTTTTCGTCACTTCGAACGCATGAGCTCTGAACTGGCTTGTGAATTACTCATTAAAGACTCTGGTCAAGCTCGCGCGTTTTTAAAATCACTCGAGGGAATATGCTTTCAATCGGATACGGCTCTATTCAAAGCGAAAGCCAAAGGAGTTTTTGTACTCGTGACCGACCCGGACGAGCTTTGTGCATCTGAAGTACGACTCCTGGTTTCAAAGGACGTGCAACTGAGTCTTTATTTTTCCGAATTTTCGGTCAAGGTCATGCTGGAGAGCTTTATCAATCATTTAAAAACACTACTCAACATCAAGCGGCCGGTCCACCTGAGTGGGTCCACGGACCATCGGCTTTTCATCGTCGACGGTGGTCGAAAGGTGATGGTGGACACCGCTGAGCATCGACCACGAACCTTTTTTGTGCTTTCCTCGCGCGCGTTCCAGGCCTCCGCGGGCCATAAATTCGCAAAGTTCAAGATCCTCAGCGTCGAGTTAAACAGGATCATCACCAGTCACGCGATCATTTCCGGGACAAACGGCGGTGAAACGGTAATTTCCGTTGAACCGTCGGACGATACCGACGGTGTCATTACCCTGGCCACCGCGAGCAACGTCTGCGGGACCGCGGTTACCAGGATCAAGACTTCCTCCAAAACTAGGGACGTCCCACTCTTGTGCATTCCCTCAGAGCCCGTGAAATGCAAGATTCTTTTAACTTTTCTTAAGCGCGCCTTTGCAACCATTGCCAGTTCCTTGGATCACGTGACGGTGTTTTTGTCGGACCATGGTTTGATGCTTCAGACACAGCAGAAACACGGGATCGAGACGGTCGTGTTTGTTTCGGATACCAGCGACATGGATCTCGGCAGTCTTGGCGCCATTGTGAACAAAAGTTCACATTCGAATCAAAGTAAACCCGAAGAACAAACCAAACCTTGTTATGACGCACCTTGATAAATTTTACATGATTCGACGTGAGGTCCGAAACATTCTTTGCAAAATGACTCACTACAGGTTTCACAACCCGCGAGATCACGAATACAAATGGAGTTTGCACAAATACGACATCCGTGAAACTTCCAATAGCACGAGTTACAAAAATGGAGACTACAAGGTTGACACCATATAACTACCGGCGGAGCCATATAATTTCCGATATAATTTCCGATTACATGTCCTGTTAGATAACAAACACAACATGTAGCCAAATTCGTCGTTTTATTTGTGCTGGATTTTGGTTCCATTGAGTCGTAGTTTAGAAAAATAAACAAAATTTTGTTTTATTTAAACGGAGTAGAAAACCCCAAAAACTTGTACATTTTTTTTTGCTTTTTTTCCGTGTCGCCCGGTTTTTTGTGCACATAGTTAATAGTATTACAATGTTCAAAAAAGGGTCGAGAAGCGTGTTTTTGTTTTTTGCGTTGATTTTTATCCTTTCATTTTATTTTGGTCCTTTCATTTTGGTCGCGTCGAGCGTGTTTATTGTTTTACACGGTCGCGTGTGAGGCTCAAAGCATTCTTGACAAAACGACTGACTGCAGGTTTCACAATCCACGAGATCTCGTAAACACACGGTGTTTGCGCAAAGATAACACCCATGAAACATCCAATAGCACGTGTTGCAGAAATAAAGACAACAAGATTGACACCCGATAATTTCCGGTGGAATTATGTAATGACTGACAAGATGCCCTTTTTGGCTACAGACCCAACACGAGATCCAACGTCATTGTAAAACCAAAGATATAAAAGTTTTTTTTGGGGAAAAAAGGAATTGAAAAGGAAATATGCCCCACGGTGATGAGTTGATTTTCATGGTTTTACTGTACAAAAAAAGAATCAAGAACATAGTTTATTTAAAAAAAAACATGTGTCGTTCGTCCTAAAAAAAGTCAAAAACAACTGGTGTTCGAAATGTTGACAATCAAAATAAAGAAATAAAAAAACACAAATGTCCGGTTTGCCAATTGTGTACATTTACCCGACCAAAGATCTTTTCAGTCCTTTTAAAGCCTTTGAAGAATGCACGGACGTCGAAAACCTGTTTATCAACAACATGCGCAAATTTCCGCAAGCGGAAACCGTCGAGGAAGCTCACGTCGCGTTCTTTCCGATCACTTTAGGGTCCAAGCTTCACCCTCATTCGGGGGAGAACGTGCAGTACCTGTGGCGTAAAAAGTACAGCAAGATGATGGCAGGGGAGCAGGTGCGCAAGCAAGTTCCTCATTTTTTGTTGCTGTCGTACGTCCTGTACAAGGTGAACCTCGAGTTTATCCCCAAGGATTGCAAAGTCCTGTGTTACGAAACCGAGGTTACGTTCGGTCCCGGCCACATTGGGGACATGGGTTGCGGGACAAGAATGATCACGATTCCGTATATCTTGAGTCAGCAGTCGCACCCGTCCGCGGGGTTGATGGGCCCGAGACCGGGGCCTGATATTCTCACCTGGGAACATTTCGCCTCGCGAGAGAAGCTGTGCTACATCGGCAACGCGGTCCGTCAGGGTTTCTGCAACGAGTTGGTTCTCCAGGTGTGCAAAAAACACTACGGACCCAGGTTCGATCACTGGACACCGCTGTCCAAGCCGAACGTGTTCGCCTGTTACGGGGACTGCAAGCTGGCGCTCGTGCTTCGCGGGGATACCCCGACGCGCAAGGCCTTTTACCACGCACTCGCCTACGGCTGCGTGCCCGTCGTCTTCCGTTCGACACTCAGCTGCTACGGCGAGCTCTTCGGCGGCGCGCTCCCGATACAGGACATGTGCGTCACGATCCCGGACCCGCAGTGGGACGACGACAAGGAGGTTTACACCGACACGGTCCAGCGGACATTGGACGCGTTTCTCCAGGACCCGGTCGCGCAACGTGTAAAATTCGATGCCATAAGGCGGTATGGGCCGGACCTCGACTACTTCAAGGACGTTTCCGGGATCTCGCGCCCGGTGATGTGCGCCGTGCGCGCGGTCCTCGGCGACTGCTCGCAGGTGAGAAGGTGGGTCCCGGAGGCCCCCCTGGTCTTCTACTACCACCTCCCCGCCGAGTTCAACAACCGGGTGTTCCCGGTCCAGATCTCGGAACGCGAGACCGTGAGCTCCGACTCCGTGACGTCGCAGTACTCGCTGGAGATCCACTGGGATCGCGCCGTGCGTCAGCGGTGTATCCTGACGAGCAGCATCGCCCGCGCGTCCTTTGCCTTTGTTCCCTTGTACACCTTTCTGATCGGATGGAAAGACCGTGTCTTTGACAATCGCGTCATTGCCCAAAAGCTCAACTGGCTCCTCGCGTACATGAAAGGGTGGCACGCGAACACGACCACCCCGCACGTTCTGGTGTACTCGGACGTCCTCTGGGACACCCCGGATTCGTTCTTGAAGGGGGTCCGCTTCCCGGTCAACACCCGTCTGATCGCCCTGGAAAGCTGTTCGGTAGCCCCGAAGACTCTCGTGAGCCCTTACGTAACCGAATGGGGAGACGGGGACCCCGTGCTCGAGCGCCAGGGGATCGACCCGAGAACAAGCGTCAGGCCGCACCTGCTGTGCTACATCGGAAAGGAAGAAAGGACCGGCGGGTTCCAAGACCCGAGGTTCGCAACCCACTTGATCGCGCAAAGCGGGTGGAGGAGCGTTAATGACGAAGCCCTCACCCTCGCCTGTCGGTCCCTCTTTCTCGGGAGTCGGTTTTCCTGGCAGCCCCACGGGGACCGAAGAACGCGACGATCTTTTTACCAGAGCGTGCAGCTCGGGTGCGTCCCGGTGGTTACACGGGCGTGTCTCCAGGCGTACCTGGAGTGTCACCCAGGTCTCGCCGACGTCGCGCTCGTCGTCGATGATCACTTGCCTCTCGCCGACATCCTCGACTTTGTCGCAGCCGTCACCGACGACGAATGGACGCGGATGCACCGCGCGTGTCTAAAAGAGCGTGTGCATCTGGGAACAGCGGCCTCAATCGACCGTATTATGACGGCCGTGGTCAGCGTTAAAAATAAAGATGTTCAGGTTTCCGTTTCCGCCCAAGACCCCACCGCAGGAGGCCGGGCTCTGGATAGTGTACGACTTGGACCCGAAGAACTACAGGACCCTGGAGTGGTTGACGTTTTGGGACGCCTGGATGAAGAGGAACCCGCACTGGAATCGGGTGTCGATTTATGACCTGACTGCGGGTCGAGTAAAACTAGCTCCAGACGACGGGGTGCTATTCGTTGAGTCGGACAAAGCGCTCGTGTCCGACTTTCTCAACAAGGGAGACTGTCCGGACCCGGCCCGATGCATATATTGGTCGGACGATATTCACCATAACGACGACATGTTCGACATGGACATGGTTCGCGTTTCGGCGTACGGCTATCTGGTCCAAGGTTGCTTCTCGCTGCCGCACTTTGCACAATCTTGCTTCTTCAAGTTCACAGAAAGCCCGAAACCGCGCGTGATTGTCAGCGGGGCTCGTCACGAGCCGCGTGGTCTCCGGACTGAGGCCCTCAAACACGCCGCGGTTGACGAGCTGGCACACGGTCAGTACTTTCAGGAGAGTTACGCCAATGTGGTGTCAGGGTATCTGGCGGCCTTGGTCGTCACGCACAACGCCAGTCGCAGGTACCTGGTTGCGAAATTTTTTGAGGTCGCGGCCACGGGGAGCCTGCTTCTAGCGGATGACAGGGTCCGTGGCGAGCTCGAGGTTCTCGGGTTCCGGGACCGTGTGCACTGCCTTTTTTGCAACGCCAAAAACGTTCGGGTCAAAATCGACTATGTCCTCGACCCCCAGAACCGATCGGTGGTCGACGCGATTCGCCGACTGGGTCAGTCTTTGGTTCGAAAGAACCACTCCCTGGTAAACCGCCTCGACGAACTCGACCTGATCGTTGACTACGTGCTGTTAACGAGACCGACGACCGTGGACGCGCGTCGAACCCTGTGGCCCCATTGAATTCGCTGCAAATCTGGAAATTGTCGTTGAAAAATTTCTAAAAACTTGTAAAGGGTGTGGTAATTTCGGGTGGTCAGAACCCCGTTACGCCAGTCGTAGGTGAACTCATCTCTTGCGTCCTTTCGGAGAATAAAGTGTAGTATTTGGCTTTCGACGCTCTCTTCGACCGAAAGAAGCCCGCGCCAAGGTTTTACGATGAGAATTTTTTTAGACGGACGCGCCTGATCGAAACGACGGACCCTGACGTAGTCAACATACCGTTGTTCAATGTCGCTAAAACCCTTGTCCTGGTGAGCGACGGGTGGTGAAAAACTGAACCAGAACCCCTCGGGCTGCAGTAGCTTCCAGTGCTGATCGACACAGTACAAGGAGTCTTGCCCCGTTTCCTTGAATTTTGCAAACCCGGTCTTGAAATTGCCCAAGAGCGTAGATGCGTATTCGATGTTCACCATGTAAGCTCCTGTGGTCTGCGCTTCCGTTACACGAACAATGGTGTCGGTCATCGGTTCGTAGGAAATTATATTCGCACTCAGGAGAATAACGTCCCAACGCATATTCAATCGCCTGAAATCTCGAAGCACAGTCGTCAACCTCGGATGATCGGCAGCGACAAAATCATCTTCGACTACGATAAAGTCCTGTCCCGTACGCATACCACGTGTGACAGCGCTGATGTGACCCAACGAGCAACCCAAGGCGCCAAGCGGAGGACCGCGGACCCGAGTGGGGTGATGGCAAAAAGTCCTCAAACACGTCAGTTGTCGAAGAACGTTTGATTCTCGATCCGGGCGAGAGTCCATGTTGATGTAGAAGAGTGACATTTTTGGAAGAGGCGCTCGGGCGACAACCGCGCACAAAACAAACATGAGAACGACAATCAAAAGTGTCCACTTTGCGCCAATCATTGGTTTTTTTTGCTGCTTGTTTCACTCGGATCATTTGGAAAAAAAAACTCTTGTTTAACTTTTATTTCGCAGCTGTGAAATTAAAAAGATTACACAATGGAGACGGTGACATTGGTATTGATTGCTAGTGGTATTTTCGTTTTTTTTTGTTTTTTATTTGGTGGTTTAACTAGAAAAATTCCGAACCCCATGTTAACGAACTGCGGCAACAACCACGTTTAAATGATGGAATCAGAAGCACCAGTGATACGAACACTCAGCGGTGGCAGCAGTAGCAGCAGTAGCAGCAGTAGCAGCAGTAGCAGCAGTAGCAGCAGTAGCAGCAGTAGCAGCAGTAGCAGCAGTAGCAGCAGTAGCAGCAG
>JACCDH010384780.1_pt1 | contig 18444 bp, 32 predicted proteins | sample 7442481 | NCBI WGS metagenome assembly JACCDH01 (sample SAMN15323433, study PRJNA562643) | freshwater metagenome | isolation source: river surface water | place: USA:Blue River Watershed | collected 2017-08-15 | reverse complement strand
CGTATCTAGCATCAGCTGTTTGCCAACAGCGACGACTAGGTTGGGGAACTCATCTTCCCATTTGATATTGCCGTCTTTGTCGCGGCAAACAACGTGGTACCAACCCTCGATGCCCATGCCTTCTGGCACGACGCTACCTTTAGCTTGCATAGTAACTACGGCGTTATCCCCGCAGCTTCCGTATTCTTTGTGCATATCAACCTCTCACGGGAAACGAATCAAGGCCGTCGTTGCCGTGTTCGCTGGCATGGTGACGGTATTGCTAGTTGAAGAAAACTGCTTGTCCGAACCAAAGTCCAGCACAGCTACAGACTTGTTGCCTTTTGACGCATTGTAGATCAGTGCCCCACGAGCAGTGAAGTTAGCGCCGGGCCACGAGACATCATTGAAGTTAACGTACACCGTGCCAGAGTTGGTATCAGTACTAAGCGTTGCACCCGTAACCTGATTGCCGCCCGCCACGTAGCCGGTGCCCGTAACTTCATTCCCCGCAGAATATGCGGTGGTCATCTGCCCAATGTCCGCAAGGGCGGTGTAGAGCGCCATGTACAGCGTGTCCGTAATGACATCCTGACCCGCCTGCAGCATGTCCTGCTTGAAGCTGTTTGTCAGTCCTTGCTGAATAGTCACGGTGCCACCTTCCCTTTGTACTGACCATCACGGTATGCATCGCCACGTTCGAGGGCACCGCCCAGACGAATAAGCTGTTGCAGAGCTTCATTGTACTTCTGCTGGTACAGCGTGACCATGTCCTGCTCACCCTTCATGAAGGTGTAGGCTTCGATCAGTGCGCCGTACAGAAGCACGGGGCTGTAGTTATCCCCAATCCACGAAGTACCCGCGTCTACAATCGACTCCGGATAGTAGTAATAGTGCAGTTCTACGTCGTACGCCGCGTCAGGAGTCGGGCCGAGAAGGAAACTAAGCTCGTTCGTAATTACCCCAGCAGCCACCGTTGGCCCGAAAAGCGCGTAGTACTGCGGGAGCGCCTGATCGTTCGGGTTTGGGTACGCTGCACGGATATAGTTAACGTCTTTGTTCAGCAGATACTCGTAGTTGCCATCGGTATCGATAACCGCCATCGACATAACGGACAGAAAATCCGTAGGGCACGACAGATACTTGTTGCCCGCCGAAGTAACGCCTGTGACGTTCTTGCGAACTGCAGGGATAAGCACCGAGTTGTACACCCGCTCCTCTGTCTGCTTAACAAACAAAGGGATATTCGCTACGAAATCAGCTTCGTAGTTCTGCGTGTAGTCCAGTATCGCTGATTCAAGCTCTGCGTAGTTCACAACTTACTCCTCAAGCCATCGGGCCACGAGCCTTCACGCCTTTGGTAGCCGCGCCAGTACCACGGATCTTGATGCCTTCCTTCTCAACCGGCTCGTAGTTACCCTTGCTGATGCCAGCCACCGAAATATTCATCCGGTTCATGCAGTCCGCGCCCGACTTGTAGCTGTACTCTTCGTTGTGCTTCAAGCCTTCTTTAGCGCGACCCGCATATGAGGATGCTGGTTTGTTGTTCTTAGCCATTATCGACCCCTTCCCGAGGACTTCTGGTTCATCGCACGAGCGAGATTGCGACCGTACTTCTTCATTGCCGCACTGGTAACACCGCCCTTAGCCATTTTGTGCATGCGCTTCTCGTGGGATTTCACCTCCTGATCAGCGATAGCCTTTACTTGCTTCTTGTCCATAGTTACTCCTACGAGATAGTTACGTTGCCCACTACGCCACGCGATGTCAGGTAGTTGGGCGTTAACCCTGCATCGTTTGCCATTGCCCCACCCACCGGTTGCCAGCCCCACTGAATGATGCGGCTACCACCTTCAGGATACCCGTCAGCGTCCACACTTGGGCCGGGAGTATTCGATATCTGCAGACCGGTGTATCCTGACTGACGGTAGCTCACGTCTGGTCTTGGTTCACGCACTGCCTGCGGGTCATTCACCGGATACAGACCCAACTGCAACTGCGGCTGATCAGGTTCCCAGCATGTCGGGCAAACCTTGATCGACACCTGCTTGGTCTTGATCGTCAGCTTGCGCAGCTCTTTCAATTTGTACCGGAAACCACAGCGGTCGCATTCCGCGATACTGTGCTTGCCAGAAGAATACTTGCTTGGCATACATCACCTGTAGAAGGTAGTGCGCGGCACGAAACGATCCGGCGCTTTCTCACGATCCTCAGAAGATGCAAGATCCCAAGCCTCAGCGTACTCGGCCTTCAGCAGGGCCATACGTTCTAACGAAACATCCGGTAACTTCAGCGCCAGCTTTGCTGCCAGCCCCGCCACCAGAGCATTCTGGAAACGGAACGGAATCTCTTCCACGTTTGCGCCCGTACCAGCATCCACCATACGGCGCATGCGCCAGTAGACGAAGTAGTAATACGGGTTTCCTACTGCACCCTGATCCGGCGACGGCCAGACGTTAATTTGAGGTACCGCTGGGGTCGCACCCAACAGATCCGAAGTCTGTCCGCTACGGCGATTCACCCACACCTGAATCGGACGGCCTTGGGTCAGCTTGTTCGGGATCGTCGAATAGGTCGAGACGCTGATACGGCTGATGTTGATGTCCGTTTGGTTTGCGATCTGCCCCGGTTGGGTACGGATAACATGCTCCAAAAGGTCAACAGTATCATCAGGCAGGTCATACGTGATCTGCCCTTGCACCAACGGGATCTGCCCCTGCTCAATCGTCCAGAGGTTGATACCACGGTTCGCCCACTCGGTGATCAGAAGGTTGAGACTACGCCTCGCCGTGCGGAAATCGTAGCCGCTACGCAGCTCCTTCCCACAGCGTTCGAACGCCTCCTCCATCAGCTCGTTGAGCGTCGGGTTGAAGCTGGTTGTAGACGTAGTTACCGGCATGGGTCACCTTACTTTTTCAAGCCCTTTAGCGTTTCCGCAAGACGGGCACGTTGGCCGAGCTTCCCGGGCTTTTTCGCAGCGGCTGCAAGTTTCTTTGCCGGGATGGGCTTCCCCTCTTTTGCGCCAAGCTGAGCGCGTAACGCCCCCGGCTTCTTTATCGCGTTCTTTATCCATTTCTCAGCCATCACTTCCTCGCCATTCGCATGTTGTCGATTAAGTTTGGATACGGCCTACCAGCAGCTTTCGCCGCTGCTTTTGCTGCAGCTTTCTTCCCCGGACTCAGTTGGGTCGATTTTTTCTTCGGGTTGGGTTTATCCCACACCTGACCACCCTCAGCGTACTGCGTGAAGTCAGTGTCATCCCGACGAGCTTTTACCTTCGCCTTGGGCATCTTGGAGGGGGCAATTGCCCCCATTCCACGCGACGGCCTCATTACTTCTTCTTACCGGTCATCTTGTTGCCCGGCATGACGATCTGCTTGCCCTTGGTTTTACCCTTGGCGGCAACACCGTCACGGCTCGGAGCCGCAGTTTTCACTTTGCCCATCGGGGTTGCGCCCGGAGCGTTTTTCACCTTAGCCATGTAGTTCTCCTTTGTTTGGTGCTGCTGTTAATACATCTTTCCGCGAGTCTTACCGCGCTGTGCGCAGCCGTCTGCACGGGACGAAGCGGAGCCGCCCTTCTTAAGGCCAAAGGTGCTCATGTTGCGCTTAACTTCTTTCTCTGCGCCTTCAGCTTCCTGCTTCACCTTCTGGTCTTTTTTAAGGTTCTCGTATTCGAGAGCCAGACCCGACGGCGGTTTCGGGGCATCTTTCTTCGGTGCCGGTGCCGGAGCAACAGGTTTATCAGCCATTTTCATCTTCCTTTGAGTTCAACCACCCACGAACCGTATCGGTCTCGTAGATGCGGATAGCTGTCCACACAATCGTGAACACTGCGGCAATAGAGGGAAGCATATCAACCAGAGTCCCAAGCACTGTAAGGAAAGACAGCGCGTCCACGGCATGCTTCACAGTATCGTGATGTTCAGTCATTTCAGCACTTCCACGCACGTAACGATTTATTGATACGGCTGTTCGGGTCGTTCGCTGTCTTCGCCGACGTGAGTTTCTTCTTCATCCCTTTCATCCGGGCACAGAACGAATCTCTACGAGGGCCACCCTCCGGTTGTGGAGCTTTAAGGCCGGGTTTGCCGGGGTTCGCCTTGTTGTACGAAGCCCGCCCCTTAGCGTTCAAGCCGCCCTTGGGGTTCTTCCCTTCCTTTCGCGTCCACGCCGGGGTCTTAGCCATAGAACACCACAACCGTTGCCGAAGACAGAGTCGCGTGGACATCGGTATTGAATTTGATGCCTTCGCCGGGGAACAGAATATGCTCCGAACCCTTAACTGCCGGTGCCGTAAATGAAAACCGTGTGGTACCACCCGAGCCACCATCTTTAAGCACAACGGTGCCGCTCTCGGCGTAACTGACCGTAACCGCTTTCACACGGGTTGAGCCAGCGTACGCTGTGTTAGTCGATGTTACCTGCGCGGCCTTAACGTCTGTCTGCATCGCCATGATGCGCTCCTAGTTAGCCAGCGGAAACGGTCAGAATACCGGCGTTGTTCCACAGTTGGCCGACGACTTCCGGGTCAACAGTAGGCAGGTTCGGGAGGATGATGGTGCCACCGTTGATGCTGCCGGTGACGGTGATTGCGCCGGTGACCGGGTCAACAGAGATGGTCTGAAAGCCGTTCTGCGAACGTACCGGGCCGGAAAAAGTGGATTGCGCCATTTGATTGTTCCTCATGCGGTTAGGTGCGTCGATCTGCATGAAGTCAGGCCGGGGAGCCTGTTCGACACACCGGGTAATCCCCGGAAATTCACTGCTTTATACTACGTAGCGCCAAGTAACGCAACTGGAATTCGTTTTGCTTTTGTGTTGCTACCAGAGAAAAAATCCCCCGGCAAAACAATAAACTTATTGTGCGGCGCGGGAATATACGCCAAGAACACATCTACCGGCAACTTTTCCGGATTGTGCGTACTTTTTGCGTTAGCCCCACTTGCCTTGGATACACTCCAACTACGAGGGTTACTAAGGTCTTTTAGCCCGGCTTTTTTGACATTTACCCGAAGGTATTCCCCGTCTTTTTCCGCGACAAAATCGTAACCTTCATTACTTACTAACGGGATCAAAATGCGGTATCCCCGCTCGGAATAGTAGGTGTACCCCAAAAGCTCAACAGTTTTCCAGTCCATACCATCCCCCAAAAATGAGAATAGTATAGCAAAAAAGGGGGGCTATGCCCCCCTTTTCTTTACGCACCAGCCGAACCGTACATGCCCAGCGGGTCAGACCAGCCGAACGAGTAACGCTCACGTGCCTTGTAGCGCACGTTGCCAGTGTCAAAGTCACCGTCCATCGACTGAGCCAGCGGCGTACGAACAAAGTGCTTCATGCCGTTCGGAACGTCGGTGGTCAGGAACCATGCGTTCGTGTCGGTCAGGAAGTGGTTGATCGTGTAGCCTTCCGGGATCGAGCCGTTGTTCTTCAGCGCGTTGATGTCGTTGTCAGTGGTACCGACACGGAGTTCGGTTTCCAGCAGACGGGTAGCAACGAACTGCAGCGACGGCGGAACGATCAGCTTCTTCGGACGGGCTGCGATCAGCAGGCCACGTTCGTCAGTCCACGCAGCGATTTGAATCACAGCGTTTTCCAGCGAAGTTTCGTTCAGATCCGACGGAGTGCTCGGGATGTTCGAGTTGACACCACCCGAAACCAGCGGATGCGCGTTCGAGAACAGAGCCTGACCGTCACCACCTTTGTAGTTCGAGTTGAAGCCGTTGTTCAGCACCGAGGCTGCTTTCACTTGCTTCGTGTAGGCCATCGCACGAGCCAGCGCCTTGGTATAACGAGCCGACAGGCTGTCATACAGGTTATCCTCGATGGCCTCTTCGGTCAGCGAGAAACCCAGAGCGATGGTTTCGTGGTTGTATCGAGCAGTCCATGCTTCCTGACCGTTGTCGTACGCGATTGCAGAACCTTCGTTCTTCACCGGTGCGGCACTGAAGCCAGACAGCTTGGTTTCTTCTTCGAACGAACGCTCGGAGGTCTCGGTTTCGTAGATCTCTTTGTGTTCTTCGCCGTAGCGGGCGTACTCCATACCGAACAGGGCGTTCAGGCCGGGGAGCAGCTCTTTCAGTAGTTGTGCACGAGAAATAGCCATGTTTTACTCCTTAGACCACGCCAGTAGCGTTCTGGAATTGAGTCACGTTGATCTTGACGATCAACTCCGGGTAGCCCGTAGCGGTCTTGGTGGCCGGAACCACGTCAACAACACGGATCGGCAGGGTCGAAGTGACTGCCTCAGTACCAGCAGCAACCGACATGCTCGAATCACCAGTGGTGGTGTTGCCACCAGCACCTTGAGCCACTTCAATGTTCGCACCAATCGAAGCGATGGTGGTGGTGTCATCGATAGCGGTACCGTCCGAGGTCACAGCGACTTGGTAAGCAGCCTGATCGTCAACGACGACTTTAGCCACGCCATCCGCTGCACCAGCCGGATAGTACTGACCGTAAACGGTCTGACTCATCGAGTTGGTGTACGAGCAGCCAACGAACACGCCAACCGGGTAGCCAGCGTCAGTGCCGGTGAACGGTTGGATTTTGCCCGCGACCAGAATCACCAGATCACCGTTGAAGATGTCCGCAGCATCGTCAATCTCGTACGAACGAGTTGCGCCAGCATACGGCATACCATCCACGCGGTTGATCGGCTTGAAGCCGTACGGGGCGCTTACAGTAGGATAAGCCATAGTAAACTCCAAAGTTAAAAATTAACCACCCTTGCCGAACGATGTCGAAGACTTCCGTTCATTGAACAGCGGCATCCTCGGATCGTTCTGACGCATAAAGCTGTTGTCCACCGACTCCATCTGGCCTTCGGCCTGACGTTGGTAGTAGCCATTACGCTGATCCACCAACTCCTGTGGGGTCTTACAGAGCAACAGTCCCCCGACTTCGATGTTGTCCTTAAAGCGACTATTCGGGTCGAGTAGCAGTTGGAATTTTGGTTGCTCCTCGATCCTCACCGGCTCCCAACCTTCCCGCAGCTTCGCGGAAATGTTACGTGGGTCAGCATTGTTCAGAGTCGAGACGCGAATCCATCTGTACGCGTAACCGGGTTGCTTATCTGGTTCAGGGAGAAGCTCAGGCGGTGTCCACTGCTGAGGACGGGCCTGCTCGGTACGAGTTTCATTGTCCCTATTCAGGGCACTGCTAAGTTTGTTGGTGCTGGTCATTATTGACCCTCCATTTTCATTAGTTCACGGGCGTACTGCTCGGGGCTGAGACCCAGCCGCTTTGCAATGCTCAACTGCGACTGCTTAAGCACGATTTTTTTGGAACCTGTGCTACGGGTTGCAGGAGCAACAACCGTGGACGGTTTTTCGGTGCGCTGTGCGGGCTTCGTTTCCGTTGCCTGCTGCGTAGAATCAGATTGGAAGTAGTCCGGGAAGCGTTGACGCATTGTGCTATCAACCTTCCGCCAGTACTCGTCGGTGGACGGGTAACTCGCGCCGTACTGTTTGACCAGCTTTTGGTGTAGTCCAAGTGCAAGACTGGTCATCTCCTCGTCCTGACCGAACCATGTATTGCGCTCTTGCCACGCAATCGCCCTCGGGTCAGGACGAGCCACTTGGGCTTCAGGTTCACCTTTTACATCAACTTCTTCGTGTTGTAAAGAGGGTACGTATTCTTTTGCTTTCTGCAACTTAAACTGAGCCGCGCTCAGCTTTTCTTGCGCATCTAGCAACTTATCCGTATCCCCAGCATCGTACGCTTCACGGTACGCCTGCTTGGCGGCATTCAGCTCCAGCTCAGCCGCCGACTGATAGGTTTGAAGGTAGGTCTTTTCCCCTTCGGTAAGCTTTCCTTTCAGCTTCTTATTCTCTTCGAGAATGCGCTTCGCGAAGTCCTCCGCAGCCAGACGCTCACGCAGGGCTTGTTCCTTCTCCCGACGCTCGTCGTGCCACACCTTTTTCATCTGCTTCAGGCGGGTTTTAACCTTCTCGGAGTAGTCCTCAAGCTCATCCTGCTCCAGCTCTTCGACGATCTGTTTCGGCAGCGGCTCACGGTTACGGTCATCCGCAGGGGTATCGTCCTCAATCTCAAGGGCGAAGTCGTCCTCCTGCTTGGCCTCCACCTTGCCGCCAGCTTTGGCTTCTTTTTCGTCCGGAAACTCGAACTCGTTCTTATCCATCTATCTCTCCTTTATGCGTTACCGAAAAACCGTTCGGTATGTTTGTTTGACTTACGCCTATTCCACGAAGCTGGAACAACTTGTAAGTTATGCGCCACTGATGTTCCTCCTTTAGATACAGGAACGATGTGATCAACGTGCCAATCAATGTTTGTAAATTTTTTACGAAGATATGCAAGTAAAACCGCCTCTTCTAATACAAACTTGTCAAACACAGATCCCGCCCTATCCAATGACCTACGAAATGCTCTACTTGCGGTGAAATACGCTTGATTAGCAGCAGCCCATTTTTTGCGGGCATGCTTCCGAGCCTCCGAAGTAGGTTTTCCGGCCCTACGGGCTTCCGTTGCAGCACGGCCTCCAGAAAGCTTGTAGTTTTCTTCTTGCCTACGACGCGCAGCTTTACCTTTTTCGCTGGCCTCGTATCGTCTACGCGCTTCCTTTTGGGCTTCACTACGCACGGCGAATTCCCCTTGGATCTTGCACAACTGCTTCCACCGTATCGTCGTTGATCATGCGGAATTCTTTACCGTGAATCTTCAGGCGTGTGCCGCTATTCGGACGGGCCAGAATGAAGTCACCGGGCTTGCACCATGCGCCGCTCGGGAACCGCTTCTCGTCCTTGTAGCAGTCAGGGCCAAGGGCCACGACAAAAAACACCGTTGCGAGAACTTCTTCGAAATGACGGGTCGTGTCTGCTTTGATCAGGCCACTATCGTATTTCTCTTCGATGTCCGGCAGAGCTACCAGAATGTGGTAACCGGTCGGTTCAGGAAGTTGTTTTGCTTTCTCTTCTGCGGTTTGCGGCACTTCGCCGTTCTCCGTAGCGATTAGGATTTCACTCATCTTGGTTACGCTCCATTTGTGCAGAAAACCGCTCTGCTTGCGGCCCATCCCCATTGGGAAAAGCAACCTGCCCTTGAAGCGGGTAAATTGCGGGGTTGAACGCTTTATAAAATGCCTCGTACGGTTTAGTCGCGCCGCAGGATCTACAGGTCTTCATCTTCATTCCGGGTCATTGCGTCTGCTAAATCAAGAATGAATCCTTCTGCGATGGATAGACCTCGAATCTCCCCGCATATTGCGCGATACTCCGCGAAATCCTTTGCAGCACCCTCACCCACAGCGTGGGCGAGTTGTGCCTGTTTCTCATTGATTCTGTCTTTAATAATTTCCAGTGTCTTGTCCACTGATTACTCCTTAGTTGGTTTTGCTTTCGCTCGTAGTTGTTGCTGCAGTTGTGCGTGAGACTTCGCTACATCGATACCCATACGAACGCCAGCTTCTTCCTGACGTGCGGCGAGTTCGGCTTTGTCTTTCGCGGCCTTCGCGCCGACCTGCATACCAGCGATCTCTTTCTGCGCTGCGATACGCGCCTTCTCGATCTCCAGCTTGTCGGCCTGAGCGGCAGCGTCGATGGAGATCTTCTTCTCCTTGAGGGCGACTTCCTGCTGCTTGATAGCCAGCTCTTGCTGCTGCATCTGAACCACCGGATCCTGAGCTGCAGCCTGTGCCTGCTGAGCTTGCGCCTCTGCCTGATCCTTCTGCAGGAGCTTGCCCGCTGCCATCGCCATCATGCGGCTGACCTCGACTTCCATATCTTCCGGAATCGTCTCGCCGTCCTCGTAGTCAGGAATATCCATCGGCAGGCCGAGCTGTTCTTCGATCTGCTTGCGATACTCGAAGGCGACGTGCTCGTTGATGTGAGCCATCATTGCAGCTTGAATCATCGGTGCTTGCGGGTTCTGGCCCACGAGCGCAGCGATTTTCGGATCTTGCATCGCCGCTGTGTGAACCGCGATGTGAGCTTGGTGATCCTGATACAGGAACGCCTTGACCGGCTTCATGTTGAGAATCGCCATGTTCTCCGAGACCGGATCTTTCGGCTTCTGATCATGTGCGCTCGGAACCAGCTTGCCGACGTTCTTGATGCCCAACACTTCGAGCATCTGCCGGTTCAGCTCCACCATGTCGTAGATCTGCGGGCTGGCCTGTGCCATCTGCATGACTGCTTGGTACTGAACCACCTTCTGCGACATAGTCGCTGCGTTCGGATCAGAGACCGGGATCACCTCAACGGTGTCATAGTCAGACTTCTTAGCGCGACGGCTACCTTCTTCCGGCTCGTATGTGTACTCTTCCGGGGTGTAGTCCGCGATGATCTCTTTCAGGAGACGGAACTCCTGCTTCATCGTGTAGTGGATGCGGGCCTGAACAGCCGACATCACCTTCAGTTGACGCTCCAGCAGGGCCAGAGTTGTGCCGACCGGAGCCTGCGCCGACATATCAGAGACCTGCAGATCAGCAGCAGATGCGAAGCGACGGCCTTCATCGACGATCTGATCCATCAACTGCTTCAACACCATCGACGGCTCTTTGTACGGCAGAGGCATGATGTTGTCGCGTATGGTGCCGGAGGCCACATCCACGTCTCGCCATTCCCCCGGAGCGATGGGGGTATCGTCGCCCTTAGTGCGGATACCCTTGGCCTTCAGACCACCGGGCAGGTTCACCAACGTACCAGCATCAACCAACTGCCGCAGCAGCGACGTACCGCTCTTGGCGTACGCGCCGATCAGGTGGATCAGACCGAAGTGGTAGAAGCCGAAGCCCGGGATGTAGCCGTAGTGAACGAAGTGGTTGCGCTTCTGCTTGAACGGATCATCCGGCTCCCAATTACGACGGATCGCCAGTACCGTTTCAGTAGCCTTGTCGATGGTCACGATGTACGGCAGGGCAATGCCCGTCACCTCACCATCGTCATCCCGATCCTCATAGCCCGGCAGATCCAGATAGACCTGCATCTCCAGCAGCTTGTAGCGGTCGTCGGTGGTTGCGCGGAAGCCCATCTTTTCCGCGATCTTCTTCTCCACGTCGTCCATCGTGTTGGACGGATCGCCCAGCTCCACGTCACGATAGAAGCCTGCCACCTGCAGACGCTTCAGCTCGTTCTCGGTCTTGCGCATGACGTGGGTCACACGCTCAGCCGACTCCAGATCAGACGCGCCATAGGGCACGACCACATCTTCAGCCGGGACAAAGATAGATACCTGACGATCCAGTGATGGGTCGAAGTACACCTTCTTGAACGCGTTACCCGACAGACCCAAGCCCCACAGCATGCGCTCGTGCTCACCGCGATACTCAGTCATCACGTCGGTGAGCTGGTAATTCATGTCCGCTTGGACGCGCTCTGCCGCTTCTTTCTTCGCAGTAGTCTCTTTACCGATGATCTGCGTTTTAACAGGCCCAGAAGCCGGGAAAGTCGCCATGATCGTTTCGCTTTGAAACTTGACCAATGCTTCGGCCAGCAACGGATGGTATACGCCACAAGCCCCCTCCCACGGTTCTGATCTCTCTTCGAGCTTCATGCCCAGCAGCTCAAGCCCGTCCACGTATGTCTGCATCCAGTCCTTGCGGCTGGAGACATCTTCATCATAGTCGCCGACCAGATTGCCAGCCAGCTCCGCCAGCACATCATCCTCGATGTACTCAGCAAGGTTGTCGTTGAACTCGTCATCACCCGCGCCTTCAGCGTTCGGCTCAAGGTCGATCTGGAGTCCATCCATACCGATACTCACGGCTTCCGGATCCTCAATCTCGATCTCCAGTGCCGGTTCATCGTTGGGCTGCAACGCCTCCATCCCAAGCCCCAGCGGGGCCTGATTCAGTGCTTTATCAATAGCCATTTTCATCCACCATATCCAATAATTTTTTCTTCAGCCGCTCGGCCAGCCACACCACATCTGCACCGTCAGCCATGCTTGAAGCAAAATACTCGTTACCTTCTGCGTCGTAGCCCATCACGACTACGCGATCTAATTCCGCTTTTAACGCGCTGTTCAGTATCCGTTCGGCGGGCACATCCAACGACGTTATTACTGGCAGCACTATTACGTTGTCTTTCACACCATACCCTTAGTAGTACGCCTTGCGGCGCTTAAATTCCCTGACCTCATCCGGCTCATCCAGATCTACCCGGAGGAAGCCGCCCTTACGGAACCGAGACAGCGCGAGGGACACAGAGTCCACATAGTCATCGTGATCCCCGCCGGGGAACGATGCCACCTCGTCCACTACCTCTTCCGCCCATCGTGTACCCGGAACCCAGACCCGCCCGGAAGCGAAGATGTCTGAGACCGCGTTTAGTCGTGAAATCTTGTCGTTGCCTTTGTTGGGTGAGAACTCCTGCGCAGGAATACCCATGCTTCTGAGTTCGTAAATTAGTGGTGCTCCCGATGCCTTCTTCTCGATGATGATGGAGTCAGGTTCCCACTCGCGATACTCCTCCAACGCTTTGCGTTTGAGTTCAGGGAACTCCATGCGCTTGCGGAACGCGTTCAACAGGATGATGTTGGCCTGCATGATCCCGGCCTTGTCCTCCTGATAGAACACACCCCACGTGGTGCATGCTGAATAGTCGGCGCGATTGTGCTTCTCAAACGCCGTATCCCACGACTGCAGTACAAATTCGCAGTGCGGTGGGCTGTCGTGCTCCCAGATCTGCCACCATTCGCGCTTCACGATAGCGGAGGTGTCCGATGTGGGCTGCTGCATGTACTGCGCCATCCATTTCTGGTTGGGCAGTTCGTTTTTGAGGGCTTGAAGTTCCTTTATCGACCAGAATTCAGGCCACAAAGGGTTCCCGGACGGGAGAATCGCGGGAAATTCGATCACCGTCCACTCATCGCCGTCCCGTTGGGCGGCAGACTTCAATACTTGGGCGGTCAGATCCTTCTTTGACCACCGCGTCATCACAATAATGATCGCTCCACCCGGCTGCAGACGCTGACGAGGGCCAGATGTATACCACTCGTAGGTCTTGTCGTAGATTTCCGGGTTTACTTCGGCCAGAGCCGCCTCTTGTTCGCTGTGCGGGTCATCAATAATCAGGATGTCAGCGCCTTTACCGGTCACCGCACCGCCAATACCGATAGCGAAGTAGTCACCGCCAGCGTTTGTGTTCCATCGCCCCGCCGCTTTGGAGTCAGATTGCAGGGCCACGGATGGAAACACGCTCTTATATGTGTCGCTGTCCACCAAGTTACGGACTTTTCGACCGAAACCCACCGCCAACTCAGCGGTGTGCGAGGTCTGAATCACCTTTTTCCCCGGGAAATTGCCGAGAAACCACGCCGGTAGGAGGTATGAAGCGAATTCTGACTTGGTATGACGAGGCGGCATGTTGATAATGAGGCGTTTTATTTCCCCACGAGCCACCCGTTCAAAGGCTTGTGCCATCTTCTTGTGGTGTGCGCCATCAATAAACGACGGCCAGACCTTATGGACGAACGCCATAAAGTCATGTTTCGCTGTTTCCGCTTCCTTCCGAGCTGCCAGCTCCTCCAACAACTCCGCCGCCTTCAACTGAACTTCCTGCGGCAGGTGCGTCAGAAGAGCAGGGTTACTCTTCAGGGTCTCCAGCAGGCTCGGTTGTGTCTGGCTCTGGGTCATCTAACGCCGCCAACTCAGCATCAAGGTCGATAATCGGCTGGGGCCGGGCTGTGTTTTCGATCACATCCGCATCCCCCATATATTTCTCCAGCAAGTTCTTCAACTCGCCTTCGAGGTCAGTCGTGGTTTTCTGTTTGACAGTGACTTCCAACTGCTCACTGAAGAGGTTCACACCGCGACGTTTGCCGAGAAGTTCCAGTGCTTTCAGGCGCACTTTGGGATCTTCGTCTTCGGTCTCTTCGAGCAGACGATTGGTGACGTAGTTGGCGATGCGGCGGTTTGCGCCGAGGAATTCGTGGTCGTAGTGCGACAGCATGGCCTCAAGTTTGAGGATCGCACCCGGGGGAGTCTTGATGACGTTGAGCGGTTTTTGCTCGGCGAAGATCTGATGTGCTTCGCGGGAGTCTTGCTCCGTGACTTCTACCTCAGCCCCTTCGCTGATCAGATCCTGCAGCGTCGCGCATGCGGCGGCTGCTCGTTCCCGGAATTGCTCTATCTCCTCGGGTGTGACATCGAGGGGCAGCGGGATCCCGACTTCAGGTGTGATGATCAGGGGCATAAGTTGTAGTGTTCAGCAGAGCTGATGAATTTGGCCTAGCGTTAGGATTCGAACCCCGTCCATCCCTTGTCGGGCTGTACGTCCCACCGTACTGACGCTAGATCTCGTTGGTACTCGCTGCACTGTGAGTCGCCGGAGATCACGCCGGTAAACATATCTCACAGCATCCGCTTTTCCAACAGGGCGGAATATACCACGTCTTTTCAAAAAATATACCCCCCGCCTACTGGATCCTAAATATTTTCGCAAGGGGGGTGTTTTCTGGCGCAGATCGAAATGTGTCTGGCGGGAAAAATGAAGGGGGTGGGGGGTCTTTCTTTTTGGAAAGCTTTGTTCGAGGAAGTGCTGATCTGATGTGTAAAACACAGCGCAGCGCAGGCGGGGGAGGCTCATCTACAAAAGGGGGGATACCCCACCGGTGGGGTCAGCGTTGCCAGAATGACAAAAGGGAGGGGTTTTTTCTTAGGTTTGACCTAATAATCGATACTTGACGACAAAAAAGCTTGACGAGCGGATATATTCTATGGTCTAATGTAGTTACTGCAGCGAGACGTTGCAGTTTAACTAACTCACTTGGAGATACAAAATGACTAAGCAAATCACGAACGAAGCAGTGCAGGCAGTATCGGTCGAAGTTATCACGCTGGCAGCAGAGGCAGGCGAAATGGCAGCAGGGATCAGCGATATCTGCGCAGCAGTGTCGGCCAATACTCGACTGCTGCATGAGCAGGGAATCAAAGTAGGCCGCTACAGTTTCAAGGATGAAAGCAAGTGCTGCCCAGTTGCGAAAGCTTTCGTGCAGGGCCGCTTCCCGAATGCGGATGCAGTGTCCGACTCGACTGTAAGCTTCACGCTGTCCTGCTTCCGCAAGGCCGTCGAGACCGGCGACGATTACACGGAAAACCCTTCGCGCAAAGCGAAGCAGGCAAAGCAGGCCGAAGCAGCGAAGGCCGACGAAGCGAAGCAGGCAGCGAAGGCAGAGCAGGCCGAAGCAGAGACCGAGCAGGCCGAAGCAGAGACCGAGCAGGCCGAAGCAGCGAACGAAGAGACCATTGTCTGCGCGATTAAGAAAAAGGCAACACTGAAGCAGGCAGCAAAGGAACTGCGCAAGATGGCCGAAAAGATGCGCAGCGTCGATAACCTGAATCTGCTGGCCGCAATGATCGTGGACATCGTGAACGAGATCGACGAAGCGTAATCAACCGGAGGCCGCGAAAGCGGCCTCTCAACCGGAGATACTAAAATGCTAATGCTGGACAAGACCGAAGCAGAACATCTCGCGGACTACCTTGCCGAATGGATAAACGAAGTTCCTCTAAAGAAGATACCAGCAGGCCTGCTGCGACTGATGATCGAAACGTATATCGAAGGTGATGCAGCAGCAGATGCCGACTTCTTCGGATGACCCACCCCGACCCAACCCACCCCGCTTCGGCGGGGTTTTTTATTGCCCGCAGGGAACTGGTGTCATTTAGTGGGTGGGTGGCTGGCGCAGTGAGTGGGCGAGTCGCGCAGGCGACGCACGCGTGGCGCGTTGTGTGGGAGAGGGCGGCGAGAACCGGCAGAGCGGCGCGACGGCGAGACCAGTTCCCGCATTCTTAGGTCAGACCAAAGAATTAGCAAATAGCTATGTTCTGCGTGTTCCGTCAAAACGGGCAAATGTTCCGTCCCTTGGAACAGCCAAAACGCAGAGCTGGCGCGGCTTTTGGTGGTTTTCTTCTTCATGTTCATAATGTTCTTTAAAAAACAGAACAGACGGCAAAAAAAAAAATTTAATCTCACACAGAATCTCATCGTTTACACGTGTTCGCAGCAAAATAAATTTTTTCCAGCCGATGTATTTTTTGTTCAAAACGGAACAAAGGACATAGATACCCCCAAAACCCGCATAAACACTGAGTAAACGCTATGTTTCCGTCAACGGAACGCGCAGAACATTTAGGGGTGTTTTGTGAACAAGCCCATGAAAAAGCCCGCACGAAGCGGGCAATCTTTGGTCAGACCTAAGAACTGAACATTAAACAAGCCTGACGATCTCTGTTCCCTGTTCAGTCCCATGCGTCGAATACTTCCTCAGCGCGTCCGAGAATCCTTGTTCTCTGTACATTTGTTTGTACTTAGCGTTTACTTGGTTCACTGATCTCCGCGCCGATGCGTATTTAAGTTTCTCGTGCGGCACGACTACTGACTCACCCCGCTCTAATGTACTGACCGCATCCTCCACGATCCGCACACCAGATACGCGTCCGTCCTCCAATGTGAATATTTCCTCCGGTGTCATTCCTGCGTATTTGGTCATACCAGTTCTCCACATATCCGGCACATGCCGTACCCGAACTATAAACAAGTACACGGGGACACGCAACAAAAACATGGCGGCACAGAACAGAAAACACTTGACAAAGGGAAAGACTTGTGGCATAATGTAGTCTGGCTGGTAGATCCAGCCGAACACATCAAAACAAATTCTTAGGTCTGACCTAATCAACTTGGAGAACATCATGGCAAAAGCAAAACAGCCCACCGGCTACATCATCTATCGCGGCCCTTCGTTGCTGGACGGCAAGCCCATTGTGGCTATCGCGATCACCCGATCATCAAACCGCAAAACCGGCGACCTGATCCAGACGTACATACTTGCGGACAACGGCAAGTCCCCGCTCGAAAACCTGAACACACTCGAAGACGTTTCTGTGTGCGGTGACTGTAAGCACCGGCGCGGTACGGGCGGCGCATGCTACGTGAACGTCGGTCAGGGCGTGACGGCTGTGTGGAAAGCATATCAACGTGGCAACTATCCGCTTGACCGCAAATCGGCGCGTGATGCGGCGCGTGGGCGCAAGGTCAGGCTCGGTACGTACGGCGACCCAATGGCTGTGCCTGTGGCTGTATGGGGAACTTTGCTTGCGTACTCATCCGACCACACCGGCTACACGCACCAGTGGAACAATCAAACCCTGTTCAACGACGAAGATCTTTTCCGTACCCAGTACGAGCCGATCCGTCATCTGTGCATGGCATCCGTTGACTCGGAGGACGAGCGGGTACTGGCTGGTGGTGAGCGGTGGCGCACGTTCCGTGTACGTGACGCACGGGAAACGAAGACTGACCGCAAAGCGCAAGCGGTACTGCGGGAGATCAATTGCCCGGCATCTGAAGAATCGGGCAAGCGCAAAACCTGTGCGACGTGCATGGCATGCGACGGCGTGGGCAAAGATGAGTCGCGCCTGACCCGTCCGGATATCGTGATCACGGTACACGGCTCACTTAAAAAGCGGTTCCACGACGCACAGGCGTTCGTTGGCTGATTCACGGGCGGGGATTCGCTCCCCGCATTCTTAGGTCTGACCAAAACTTGGAGATGAAAATGAAACTTGTACACGAGAAAACCGGCATTGAGGTAAAGACTGGCGAGGTGGTGCACTCGTTCCGTGGTGAAGCTGCGTACGTGACGGGCTGGGCTGAGCCGCACAAACCGGGGAGCACGGGGCGTGTGTACGTGAAGGAGTTCGGGGACGGTGGGTTCACTGGCGAATACTTTCCGTCCGTCTACGGGCTGCGTTGGGTGGGCTGATTATTCAGGGATAGAGCTTTGTCCCGCCTATATGTACACCTAATAAACACAAGCTCGGCATTAACTCACTTTTTTGGGCGATCAGCCCCATCTATAAACATCTTTGGAGAACAGCATGAAAACTTATAACTCAAACACCCAAAAACACAACGTCTTTTTCGATTCGGACGTGGATCAGCTCGGCATCCTGCAGTCCCAGATCGCTGACCTCACACGTCAGGCTGATCAGATCAAGCGCGACCTGAAGGCGTACGGCAAGGGCGTGGTGGAGGGCAATCTGTTCCGTGCCGTGGTGGTGGAGCAAGAGCGCGTCACGTACGACAACGATGTGCTGAAAAGCCTGATCGACCCTGAGACCCTTGAGTTTGCCAAGCGGGAATCTTTCGTGGTGACCGTACGTGTGACGGGGATGAAAGCATGAGAGCCGTAGCAGACCAATACAACCTGACACCCGAAAACATGGAGGAAGTCATGACTGCAGCGAACGTAGTGATCAAACCCGTACACCTCAGCACCAGCCACAAGACCCACTCACTGATCAACCTCAGCAAAGAAGACATCGTGCGGGCACTGGGGTTCGAGCCGAATGAGAGCGATGATCCGGACAAGGTGGAGAACTCGTGGGGTTTCACTATTGACGGTAAGGAATGTGGCATCTGGGACTATAAGGGTTCGCACATGTTCAATCAGTGGAGCGCGTACGACCCGCATGGTGTGATGGGTAAGATCTTTT
>JACCDH010747682.1_pt1 | contig 18452 bp, 12 predicted proteins | sample 7442481 | NCBI WGS metagenome assembly JACCDH01 (sample SAMN15323433, study PRJNA562643) | freshwater metagenome | isolation source: river surface water | place: USA:Blue River Watershed | collected 2017-08-15 | reverse complement strand
TGAGTACGATGAACTGTGCGAGTTGTTGGTTTCGGCTGGTGTGTTTAAGCGCCTTAACCCTGCTAAGCGTAAAAATTCATTTTTAGCGCTATCCGATCCTGAAGATGTGGCGCGTGTCGAAGATCGCACTTTTATTTGCTCAGCGAAGAAAGAAGATGCGGGTCCAACTAATAACTGGGTTGAGCCTAATGAAATGCGTGCGACCCTAAATCCACTGTTTGATGGCTGTATGCGTGGCAGAACAATGTATGTGGTGCCATTTTCAATGGGCCCAATTGGCTCACCCATTGCACACATCGGTGTTGAATTATCTGATAGCCCATATGTTGCAATCAATATGCGCCTCATGACTCGTATGGGTAAAGCTGTAATTGATCAGCTTGGTGCTGATGGAGAGTTTGTGCCCTGTATTCTCACAGTTGGCAAACCTTTAGCTTCCGGCGAAAAGGATGTCGCATGGCCTAACAACAAAACTAAATATATCGTTCATTACCCAGAAACACGCGAGATCTGGTCTTTCGGTTCAGGTTATGGCGGTAATGCGTTGTTGGGTAAAAAATGCTTTGCGTTGCGCATTGCATCTAATATGGGTCGTGATCAAGGTTGGCTGGCTGAGCACATGTTGATTCTTGGCGTGACCTCGCCTGAAGGCAAGAAGTACCACATTGCAGCCGCTTTCCCATCTGCCTGTGGAAAAACTAACTTCTCCATGATGATTCCCCCAAAAGGTTTTGATGGCTGGAAGGTTACGACGATTGGTGACGACATCGCCTGGATCAAGCCGCGCAAAGATGCTGTCACTGGTAAAACCCGTTTGTTTGCGATTAACCCAGAATCCGGATATTTCGGTGTAGCGCCTGGAACAAATCGTCAAACCAATCAAAACTGTATTGATTCGCTCAATCAAGATGTCATTTTCACAAACGTTGGTTTGACAGATGATGGAGATGTTTGGTGGGAGGGTTTGACCGAAACGCCCCCAGCGCATTTGATCGACTGGCAAGGGAAAGATTGGACTCCTGCAGACGGTGCGGCTGGTCGCAAAGCAGCGCATCCAAATTCACGCTTCACAGTAGCGGCAACCAATAATCCAGCGGTTGATCCTAAGTGGGATGATCCTGAAGGCGTTCCGATTGATGCATTCTTGTTCGGCGGTCGTCGTTCAAACACCGTGCCTTTAGTTAGCGAAGCGCGCGACTGGGTCGAGGGTGTTTACATGGCCGCAACCTTGGGCTCAGAAACCACCGCAGCCATTACTGGACAAATCGGCGTGGTACGTCGCGACCCATTTGCAATGATTGCGTTTGCTGGTTACAACATGAGCGATTACTTCCAACACTGGCTCAACATTGGCAAGAAGCTTGAAGCCGAAGGCGCCGTGTTGCCTAAGATTTATTGTGTGAATTGGTTCCGCAAAGACGAGAACGGCAAGTTTGTTTGGCCTGGTTTTGGCGAAAATATGCGCGTTCTTTCTTGGATTTTGGGCCGTGCCGAAGGCAAAGCTAACGGCAAAGAGACTCCCTTTGGTATTTGCCCTGAGCATTCCGATATGCATTGGAATGGCCTTGATTACTCAGCTGAGAAGTTTGCAAAAGCAATCCATGTTGCAGTTGATGACTGGAAAAACGAGCTGAAGCTTCATACAGAATTGTTCGAGCATCTTGGTGAGCGTTTGCCAAAAGAGTTACAAGAAACACGCGCCAAAATTGAACAACGCTTGAATGCTTGAGTTAGATAAGCTAGTAATACCCAACGTTTTATTTAGATTTATTCAATGACCAAACCCCAACACCATGAAATAGTGGTGATTGGGGCTGGTATTTGTGGAGCAACCATAGCCAACGAGTTGCTCGAGCGTGGTAAATCTGTTTGTATTGTCGACGCGGCCTCCTCTCCCGCCACTGCCTGTTCAAGTCATGCCTATGCTATTGCGCACCCCCATATCGGTAAAGGTGCCCCCCGTTTATTGCGTTTAACCCGGATTGCATTTTTGCTTGCGGAAGCACGCTGGAAAAATAGATGGCATCAACATGGCATATTTCAGCCGACAAAAAAAGACAAGGCGTTTGATCCTGCGGTAACAACAGACTATCTTCGTGCTTTGAACCTTGATGAGGATATGGCCATTGCGATGGATGATCAAGAAGCTTTGCGATCTTGCGGCATTGAGCAAAGTGGTGTTTGGTTACCGCGAGGCGCTTGCTTAAATTTATTGGAAGCAAGCCAACGGTTGCTGCAAGATCATGAGCGCCTTACTTGCGTTTGGAATAAGCGGGTTAGTCGTCTAGAGGAACATCTAAAGGAGTGGCATTTATTTGATTGCACTAACACGCTAATCATGACGGCCAACAAGGTGGTTGTGGCCTGCGCCCAAGATGCAAAAGCGCTTATGGACGGCGTGGATATACGCTTGCCACTCAAACCCGTGCGCGGTCAGCTCAGTATTTTTTCAATTAAAGATGGCGATCCATGGATAAGAAAATTACCCTCTGTTGGTATTTCCGGTGATGGTTATTGTTTGCCCGCTGAGAAACTGGATGATGGTAGTTATCGTTGGATAGTGGGCTCAACCTTTGACGAGGGTGAAAGCGATCTTCTTGCAAGAGGAGTGAGCGATGATTTCAATCGTGAGCAAGCCAAGCGCTTAGTGGATTATCTCGAAGGAGATCCTCATTCCTTAATTAGTGAGGGTGCATTTGTTGGTGTGCGTTGCGTTGCGGGGGATCGCTTGCCAATCATTGGCTCACTCACTCAACGCCCCGGAATATTTCTAGCAACGGCACTTGGATCAAGAGGCATTTTGTGGTCTGCTCTAGCTGCCAAGCTGATTACAGCTCAGCTGCTAGAGGATGACTTTGCTTTGCTCGCACGCTTTGGTTTTGCTGCCGACTTGGTTGCTGCGCTAGCACCAGATCGTTTTTTCGCTGGAGCTGTACCGTCAGCTTTGGGCGCTTTTGCCTCGAACTCAAAACCAATTTTTCCCGCAGAATCCAAGGCCAAATAAGCCTTAAAGCCGCGCCCAGTACGGTTCGACTTAAAGTTAGCCAACAAGTCTGTTTTGCCCTCTTTCAGTAATTTTTGAATTTGCTCTGGCGAAACTTCTTGTTGCAAAACTACTTTGCCCGTTTTGAAATCACAGGATTTGCTTGGGCCGGTATTGTTTTCACAAACATAACGCATGCCGTCTTCGTAGACTGCACCAGAACATTTCGGACATGCTCCCAGAGCCTGACGACCTGTGAAATCGACTGCCTCTGAATCGTCGTCTTGTGTGTTGCCAAAATCAAATTCAAGCTTAAATCCAGCGTTTGGATAGTCAGCATCATCTTCCGGAATTTCACTTAACTTAATAATTGCAGCAAATGGACGCCCCATTTTGCTGCGGAAACCTTGGAGTGGACCAATTGTTTTTTCACGCAATAACTCTTCTACTTCAGGATACTCAAACGCACGTCCACCAGGAGTTTTGCTGATAGTAAAACCACATTTTTCACAAGCAAAGCGACGATAGTTTTCTTTTACGGGACCTTTGCAGTGCGGGCACGGCGTGGTCATGGTAGCGTAGTCACCGGGGATCGTATCGCTGTCATATTCCTTGGCGCGCTTGACGATGCGCTGGGTCATTTGTGCGATCTCTTGCATGAAGGTATCGCGATTCATCTTCCCTTGCTCGATGAGCGACAGTTTGTTTTCCCAGCTGCCTGTTAAATCGGGGCGCGTGAGCTCTTCTACATCCAGTCCGCGCAACAAGGTCATTAACTGAAATGCTTTGGCCGTGGGAATGAGTTCACGTGCTTCACGCACAATGTATTTCTCAGCAAGCAAGCCTTCAATAATGGCGGCGCGGGTTGCGGGGGTACCCAAACCCTTCTCTGCCATAGCTTCACGCATTTCATCGTCATCAACCCACTTGCCAGCACTTTCCATGGCGGAGAGTAGTGTTGCTTCTGTATAGCGCGCAGGCGGTTTTGTTTTCAATGGAACTACCGCGATAGTTTCGGTCTGAACAGTTTCTCCTTCCTGAACCGGAATAAGCTCGTCATCAGCTTGATTAGATTTACCGTAAACCGTTAACCATCCTGGGTTTACCAGAACGCGCCCCTCAGTTTTGAAATGGTGTCCTGATACTTCCGTGATGCGAGTGGTAACACGGAATTCTGCAGCTGGATAAAACACCGCCAAGAAACGACGCACCACTAAATCGTAAAGCTTGGCCTCGGGCTCACTTAAATTCTTGGGTGTTTCTAGGGTGGGAATGATCGCAAAGTGATCCGAAATTTTGGAGTTATCAAAAATTCGTTTATTTGGCTTAATCCATCCATAACCCACTTTTGCTTTTGGATCCTTAGGGTCACCCTGCAGAATTTGCTTAGCAAAGGGGCGGTAATCCTGTGAGTGCTCAGCAAGATTTTCCATCGTTTGCTTTACGGTATCGAGGTAGTCTTCAGGCAGGGCTTTTGCGTCGGTTCGCGGATAAGTCAACACTTTATGGCGTTCATATAAAGCTTGCGCAAGACCTAAAGTATTTTTTGCAGAGAAGCCAAAGCGCGCATTGGCCTCACGTTGTAGGCTAGTTAAATCAAACAGCTGAGGCGCTAGCTGAGTGGCCGGTTTAGCCTCCTCAGTCACATTTGCTTTTTTGCCTCGGCATGCTGCCACAATACTTTGAGCAGCCGCCTCGCTCCATAGGCGGTTTTCGCGCGCATCAGGCTCTGCCACATCCTTTTTAAATTTCGGATCAAACCAACGGCCCTCATAAACTCCTGCGGCGGCGATAAATTCGGCTTTTACTTCCCAGTATTCTTTAGAGACAAATTTACGAATAAGCTCTTCACGCTCTACAACAATCGACAGAGTAGGCGTTTGCACTCGACCTACAGTCGTTAAGAAGAAGCCACCGCTCTTGCTATTAAACGCAGTCATGGCACGTGTTCCATTGATGCCGACCAACCAGTCTGCCTCTGAACGGCAGCGAGCTGCATCTGCAAGAGGCTTCATATCCTCATCAGTGCGCAAGTTGGCAAAGCCCTCACGAATCGCCGCGGGAGTCATCGATTGCAGCCATAGGCGTTTAATGGATTGCGACGCCTTAGCATGCTGTGCGATTAGGCGGAAGATTAACTCGCCTTCACGCCCCGCGTCACAGGCATTAATAAGCGCCGTGACATCTTTGCGTTTGATCAGTTTTTGTAAGACCTTGAGGCGCGATTCAGTTTTGGCAATCGGGCGCAAATCAAAGTAAGGGGGCACTACCGGCAAGTTAGCAAAAGACCATTTACCGCGCTTGACGTCAAACTCCTCCGGAGCGGCAATTTCTAGCAAATGACCCACTGCAGATGAAACGAGGAATTCATCGCTCTCAAAATAATCCTCGTATTTGGTAAAGCCACCTAGAGCCTTGGCTATGTCATTGGCAACAGAGGGCTTCTCCGCAATGATCAGCGCTTTTGGGTGATCACCGGCGGTAGTCTTCGAAGTGCTTTTTTTGGTAGTTGCTTTAGTTGCCACGCTTTATGCCTAAATTTGAGCTAGAAATGATGTTTTTGGGGTAAAAAAGCGAGTCAATTTAAAGCAAAATGAGACCCAGTGAATTACTTACCCCTTTTTTATTATTAACCGATAAATTAGGAAAAGTCCAAAAAACCCTATTTTTGACCTATTTTGAGATGGTCAAAATATCTTAGGAGTAGACAAAAGCCCTCTTTAAAGTGGTTTAAAACGCGGTTTTTGATAAAAACACAGTTCCTCTAGGACATCCTCTGGTTTAAAGGCTAGTTTTGCGCCTTGTTGGATCAGTTGGTGACAACCCACGGAATTGTGATGTTGAATGGGGCCAGGCAAAGCAAAAACCTCTCTGCCAAGTTCTGCCGCAAGTTTGGCCGTGATTAAGGAGCCAGATTTTTCGGTTGCCTCAATTACCACCACGCCCAGCGATAGGGCGGCGATGAGGCGATTTCTTTTAGGAAAGTGCCATTTTTGGGGCCCTACCCCCATAGGAAATTCGGATATCAAAAGCCCTTGGCGGCTGACTGCCTGTGACAAGCCTAGGTTTTGGCGGGGGTAGACCACATTTACACCAGTTCCCAGTATGGCGGCCGTGAAATGCCCTACCCCTAGGTCAATCACCGCTTGATGTGCTGCACCATCCACCCCTTTTGCCATGCCAGAAAGAATAAGCGCGCCTGCACGAGCTAGTCCTTGGGCAAAAACATAGGCATTTTTTAGGCCTTCAGAGCTTGCCTCGCGTGAGCCAACAATCGCAATCATCGGCTTTTCAAGTAGACGAATGTCCCCGTATATATAGAGTGAATCTGGGGGGTCATATAAATCGAGGAGACGGATTGGATATTGAGTGCTTTCTCGTCTGACTCGAATAATGCAATTTAGAGGGGTTAATGAATTCATAAACCAATTTTGTTCTATGGGGAAATTAGAACAATCAGGACAGACTGATTGCTCTGTTGGATAATTCTGCTATGGCTTTGTTAAACGTCCTTTGTTACCCAGACCCACGCTTACACAAGGTTGCTAAACCGGTGGAGCAGGTTGATGCTCGCATTCAAAAAATTGTCGCCGATATGGCAGAGACCATGTACGAGGCTCCAGGAGTTGGTCTAGCGGCAACCCAAGTCGATGTTCATGAGCGCATTGTAGTAATTGATATTTCAGATGATCAAAATGAATTAATGGTTTTTATTAATCCAGAAATTATTTGGGCAAGCGCTGAAACAAAATCTTGGCGCGAAGGATGTTTGTCTGTGCCGGAGTTCTATGACGAAGTTGAAAGGCCGGCTGAGATTCGTGTCAAGGCATTAGACATTGATGGCAAAGAGTTTGAGATAAATGCAGATGGATTGCTAGCAGTATGTTTACAGCATGAGTTGGATCACTTGCAAGGAAAAGTGTTTGTTGAGTATTTATCAATGCTCAAGCGAACTCGTATCTCACAAAAAATGAAGAAGCGCGCTAAAGAATTAGTAGGTCAGCGCTAAGCGCCCTAATGAAAATTGTCTTTGCGGGAACCCCTGAGTTTGCTGCGCAAGCCATGCGCGCTATTGAGGCTGCCGGTCATGAAATTGTCCTGGCCCTTACACAGCCAGATCGTCGAGCTGGTAGGGGAATGCATTTACAAGCAAGCCCAGTAAAAGAATTTGCTTTGCAAAAAAATATTCCAGTTTTACAACCAGAAACATTACGTCGAAACAGTATTGATCCCCAAAAGCAGGCCCAGGCTCAAGCCGCTTATGACCGTCTCTCGTCAATTGAGTTTGATGCTATGGTGGTCGTTGCTTATGGACTTATTCTCCCGCAAGAAATTTTAGACATCACTGAGCAAGCTGGACGCTACGGTAGTTTTAATATTCATGCCTCTCTTTTGCCGCGTTGGAGAGGCGCAGCGCCAATTCAGCGAGCAATAGAGGCTGGCGATCATAAGACGGGTGTTTGCATTATGCAAATGGATGCTGGCTTAGATACTGGCGATACTGTTTTAGTTTTAGATCTTGATATAGCACCTAACGAAACAAGCGCTAGTTTGCATGAGCGTTTGGCTCAGCTTGGTGCTGATGCCATAGTGAAGGTACTTAATACCTTACAGCAAGGGGAAAAGCTAGTTCGAGTATCGCAACCAAAAAACGGCGTTACTTATGCAGAAAAAATTTTGAAGAGTGAGGCGCAGATTGATTGGTCTTTAAGCGCTAAAGAAATTGATCAGCGTATACGGGCATTTAATCCTTTTCCAGGAGCGCTCAGCCACACTAATGATTTGGCGATTAAGTTTTGGAATTCAAGAATCGCAAACATCGAGCCCCCAAACGATAAAGTTTGCATAGGTGAAGTGCTTGGTTTTAGTGATGATGGTATATATATTCAATGTGGCGAGGGAGTGCTTGAGGTTTTGGAGATACAAAAGCCTGGTGGCAAAAAAATGGAAGCAAATACAGGCATTCAATCGATTAGTGAAAAACGGTTGCGCTTTCTATCAAAGGAGTAGATATGTTTAACTTCGCAAAGACTGCTGTTTTGATGGCAGCAATTACTGCCTTATTTATTGTGGTTGGTGGCATGTTGGGTGGCGAGCAAGGGATGTTGATGGCCTTACTAGTAGCCGTCGGGATGAACTTCTTTAGCTACTGGTTCTCGGACACCATGGTGTTAAAGATGACTAATGCACAACAAGTAGACGAAAGATCTGCGCCCCAGTTTTATGGCTTAGTCAAAGAACTTGCTGAAAAAGCAGGCCTACCAATGCCCAAAGTATTTTTAATAGATGAAGATGCACCTAATGCTTTTGCCACTGGAAGAAATCCTGAGAATGCATCGGTTGCTGCGACCACCGGTATTCTGAGAATTCTCTCGAATCGTGAGTTGCGCGGAGTAATGGCCCACGAATTAGCGCATGTGCGCCATCGTGATATTTTGATATCGACCGTTGCTGCAACGATGGCAGGTGCCATTTCAGCATTAGCAAACTTTGCCATGTTTTTTGGTGGCCGTGATTCTGAAGGTAGACCCAATAATCCAATTGCCAGTCTGATGGTAGCTATTTTGGCTCCGATTGCAGCCAGTCTGATTCAGATGAGTATCTCGCGGGCGCGGGAGTATGAAGCCGATCGGGGCGGGGCAGAAATTAGTGCTGATCCAGAAGCGCTTGCACATGCTCTTGAGAAAATTCATAACTATGCTCAAGGCATTCCATTTCAAGCGGTTGAGCAGCATCCAGAAACTGCACAGATGATGATTCTGAATCCATTAAGCGCAGGCGGACTTGCTCAATTGTTTTCTACTCATCCGCCTACCGAGGAGCGGGTAGCACGTTTAATGAGTATGGCTAAAAACGGGACTTATCCCGGAGCAAATTAATTTGACTGATCACAAGACGCCACGCAGCCTCCCTCTTTCTGAAGCAATTACGATTGCTGCACAGGCGATCAGCGAGGTTATCAGTGGCAGATCGCTCACGGAAGTTTTGGATCAGTTGGAGCCTCATGAGCGCCCCATTGTACAAAGCCTTAGTTTTGATGCACTTCGCAAGTGGGCGCGCTCCCATGAGTTCATTAAACAATTGATTCCAAAGACGCCACCACCCGAGGTGGACCATTTGTTAAGTGTGGCGATCGCCCTATTTTTGCAAGACGGTATCGATGGAAAGGGTTACCCAGCGCATACGATTGTTGATCAGGCCGTCCAGGCTTGTGGTGAGTATGACAAGACTATGTATGCCAAAGGACTGGTTAATGCGGTGTTACGAAAGGTGAGCAAATTGACACATCCGCCAGAGGGTGAGAGGCGCTACCCTCCAGACCCAATATCCATGTATGTCCCAGCTTGGTGGCGAGCAAACTTAAAGCGTCATTATTCGCAGAATTGGCAATCCATTTTGTTTCAGCAGGCCAAGCGTGCACCCTTAATTTTGCGCGTGAATCAAAAACAGTACACCCGAGAGCAATATCAATCTTTATTAAACGAGGCGGGCATCTCTTCTGAGCCAGTGATTTCATTGGCAGGCGTTGAATTACCCCACGCAGTTTTATTGACAGAGCCCGTGCCGGTTTCTGATCTACCGGGTTTTTATAGTGGTGCCGTATCAGTGCAGGATGCCGGCGCACAACTTGCTGCCGTCTTATTAAATCCACAGGCTGGGGAGTTGGTGCTTGATGCCTGTGCTGCCCCTGGTGGCAAAACAGCCCACATACTAGAGCTTGCAGATTGTTCTATTCGAGCCTTAGAGCTTGATGGAGAGCGCATTGGAAAAATTAGTGGCAATCTAGACCGCTTGCGCTTGCATTCTGACAGGGTGCAAGTATTGCGTGGCGATGCGTCTAAAGCGGCGTGGTGGGATGAAGCTCTTTTTGACAAGATTTTGCTTGATGCCCCATGCTCAGCTTCTGGAATAGTGTCAAGACATCCCGACATTCCTTTTTTAAGGCGCGAGGCAGACATCAAGTCTCTTCAACAAAGGCAGCGTGCAATATTGAATCAAACCTGGAAGATGCTCAAATTGGGCGGCAGTCTTTTGTACGTTACTTGCTCGCTGTTTCCTGAGGAAGGGGAAGATCAGGCCCAATGGTTTGCTGAGCAGCACCCCGATGCAGTACGATTAGCCGCTCCAGGGCAACTTTTGCCTGGGAAGCTAAATGATGGTTTTTACTATGCCTTGTTTAAGAAAAAAGGGCCATGAGCCGAGGAATTAAGGAACTCATCTTTTCTCTCCTGATGGTGCTGGGATTATTCACAACCACTGTTAGCGCTGAAGGAATTAAGATCAAATCCTTTGAGTTGGAGAGGGTAGACAACGATTGGCTGCTAAATGCTACCTTTCAGATTGAGCTTTCTCCCGGCCTAGAAGACGCGGTACAAAAAGGAGTGGTTTTATATTTTCAAACTGAGTTCGATTTGACCCGCTCACGTTGGTATTGGTTTGATGAAAAACCGGCCATTGTGCAAAGGCAAACTCGTTTGTCATATCAGCCTCTCACTCAGCAGTATCGCATCGCATCAGAGGGATTTACTTTCTCTGCAAAATCGATGTCAGAGGCATTACAGGCAGTAGGCAGCATTGGTGGGTGGAGGGTAATCGACGGCTCTCAGCTGGATTCAAATAAATCGTACACAGCTAGTATGCGAATGACGCTCGATTTGAGCAAGCTTCCAAAGCCGTTTCAGGTGAATGCTCTCAATAATCGTGACTGGAATGTCTCGAGCGATTGGTATCGCTTCCCATTTTCATCTAATGGCCCCAATCTGATTAAGCGATGAAACTAGCGCAAGCCTTATTAGAGGGAAACTTCTTTACTTCAAAAGTTTGGAGCAAAAAAGTTGTTCCTGTCACGATTGGATTGATTGGCCTATTTGCTTTGCTGCTTTTAGTTCTTCTTGCAATCGCCTCATCTAATACTGAATTTTTTGATAATTACTTTATTTGGTTGTATGCCGCCAATGTGGTAATCGGGGTTTGTCTCACCTTGGTTATTTTGATTCTCGTAGCTGTCATTGCAGTGCGTTGGCAGCGAGGTCATTTTGGTACGCGCCTGATTGCTAAGTTGGCAATGATTTTTGCCTTAGTTGGAATTGTGCCGGGTTTAATCTTGTATGGCGTTTCTTTGCAGTTCGTTTCTCGCAGCATCGAAACTTGGTTTGATGTGAAAGTTGAGTCAGCTCTTAACTCCGGTTTGGAGCTGGGGAGAGTAACTCTAAGAGTGGCTCAAGAGGAGATCTTGGGCGAGGGTAATTTCATTGCGGAGCAGATTGCACAGGTGCCTTCGGGTACAACTACCGAGCAAGTTGCTGCAACGGTAATGAAGATTCGCAACCAATTTGGTATTCAAGAAGTGAGTCTTTTTAATATTCAGCGCAACTTGATCTTAACCAGTGAGTTAAAAGCGAAAAAATACCTTCCCGCACCTCCTGCTGATGTAGTAGCTGAAGCATTTAAAAAGAATGGAATTACTTTTTTAGATCAGATTGAGATGGAAGGCGGACAACGCGGTTATCGTATCAGGGCGATTGTTCCGGTGATTCGAAAAAAATCTACACACAGCAAGGTGGACTCTGGCAAAGATACTGACGATAAATATTTTTTACAACTAGTGCGCTATATGCCAACTCCTTTAGCAAAGAATATTTTTGCAGTGGAGTCGGCTTATAGTGAATATCAAGAAAAATCACTGGGGCGAAGTGGTCTACGCAAGATGTTTGTAGGCACCTTGACCCTCACACTCTTCTTTGCAGTTTTTGTGGCTATTACGCTAGCCCTCTTGTTAGGACGACAGTTGGCTCGTCCCCTCCTGATGCTTTTAAAGGGCACTCAAGCTGTTGCGCAGGGTGACCTATCACCTAAGCCGGAGCTTGATACGGGCGATGAGCTGGGGATGCTGACGCGCCAATTTAATGTCATGACAAGACAATTGGCCGATACCCGTACTTCTTTGCAAGAATCTAAAGCGTTCTTGGAGCGTGTTCTGGGAAGCCTTACTGCCGGCGTTTGTATTTTTGATAAAAACTATAACGTTGTCTCTAGTAATGCTGGCGCGGATAGGATTTTCAGCCAAGACCTTACCCAACTAGATGGTAAGCCGCTAAGTAGCAGTCCGGCATTGCTTGAGTTTGAGCACGCCATCAAGGAGGGCTTTTCCACGATGAAACTTGCAGTGCTGAGCGAGGGTGGCGCAGAACAAAAAAGTACACAATCCAATGCGCCAGTTTGGCAAAAACAAATTCAACTTCATAGCACTAATGAATTCGATAATCAATTAGGCGTCACTTTATTTGTTCGTGGTACGGAGTTAACTAGCGACTTACGAATGGTTGTATTTGATGATATTACTGACGTGGTAAGTGCGCAAAGATCGATTGCATGGAGTGAGGTTGCAAGACGCCTTGCCCATGAGATTAAGAATCCTCTTACACCAATCCAACTCTCAGCTGAAAGACTGCAACATAAGCTTGCCGGTAAGTTAAGTCCCGAGCAAGAGGAAATGATTAATCGCAGCACTGAAACAATTATTGGTCAGGTGCAGGCCATGAAAGAGATGGTCAATGACTTTAGGGATTTTGCTAAGACACCTACGCCGCAACTAAAATCAGTTTCGATTAATACGCTCATCACAGAAATCCTAGGTCTTTATGAGGGCAGCCCTTTGCATAAGCAGCTAGACCAACATTGCCCAAATATTATGGGCGATCCTACCCAGTTAAGACAGGTTATTCATAACTTGTTACAAAATGCTCAAGACGCTACGCTTGAGGGCCCTCATCCCAATAGTCCGGTGGAGGTCAAAACAGAGCTGGTGCCTTACGGTGAGCACGATGGTATGACGCAAAATGCGGTGCGATTAACAATAAGTGATAGTGGAACTGGATTTCCAGCTAAGATATTGGCAAGAGCCTTTGAGCCATATGTAACAACTAAGAGTAAAGGCACTGGACTCGGTTTAGCGGTCGTGAAAAAAATTATCGATGATCATGCCGCAAAAATTGAAATCCGTAATCGGATGCAAAATGAAGAAGTGGTGGGTGCAAAAGTGTCAATATTGTTTATGAATCTAGCAAAAGAGGCAGTCTAAGCATGGCTAGCATTTTGGTTGTTGATGACGAGATGGGGATTCGTGAGCTTCTCAATGAGATTCTCACGGATGAGGGCCATACTGTGTATGCCGCAGAGAGCGCCATACAGGCACGTACTATTCGTGAGCAAATGCGACCAGATCTGGTTTTGCTGGATATTTGGATGCCTGATACGGACGGCATTACCTTGCTAAAGGAGTGGTCCAACTCGGGTCAGCTCACCATGCCGGTTGTCATGATGTCTGGTCATGCAACGATTGATACCGCTGTAGAGGCCACCCGCATTGGCGCCCTAAATTTCTTAGAAAAGCCAATTGCCTTACAAAAGCTCCTGAAGACGGTTAGTAAAGCGCTAGAGATTTCTCCAAAATACGTTGAGCCTGAACAAGAGCGCATAGTTCAATCTAACTCAAGCGTTGTAGCGCCGCCCAGGCAGCCTATAACTGAACCTGCTGTAGTTGCTCCCGAGGGCGAGTACATTAGTGGTATAGCTAAGACCTACTTTGATCTTCCCTTAAGAGAGGCAAGAGACTTATTTGAAAAAGCGTACTTTGAGCGTCAAATGCAAATGATGGGCGGCAGTATGACTAAAATTTCTGAATACACCGGACTAGAGCGCACTCATTTGTATCGAAAGCTTAAGGCTCTAGGTATAGATACTTCGCGCAATAAAGGTGAAGGCTAGTCGGCTTTCAAAAAGTACGTTTAACTAAAAAAAGACCCACAAACTATAGAGCGCCTTACATTTTCTATTTTATTAGCCGTAGCCACATAATTGTTAATAGCATCTATTAACTTATCGGTTGCCTTTACAAGCTTGATGCGCTTATCTTGTTATGGATGGGGGCGCATCTAATCCCCTGTAATATTTAAAATTCATAAAGTAAATTTTTAGCGGGGAAGATATGCGTTTAATTAAATTGGTAACGTTAGCGTTTACTGGCACCATTACATTAATTACTGCCAGCGCTGTATTCGCAGTCTATCCAGAGCGCTCTATTCGCTTAGTCGTCCCTTTTGCTACTGGCGGAACTTCTGAAATTATTGCTAGATCTGTAGCTAGTAGCCTTAGTGCTAGCCTTGGCCAGTCCGTTTTTGTTGATAACAAACCGGGTGGTGCTGGCAATATTGCTATGGAGGAAGTGAAACGAGCCAAGCCAGATGGCTACACCTTAATGCTTGGCCATGTGGGAACGCTGGCAGTTAATCCAGCTTTATTTGGTAAAAAATTACCGTATGATCCAAACACAGACTTTGCCCCCGTTACTTTGGTGGCAAAAGTGCCTAACGTGATTGCCGTTAGTGACAAGAGTCCCAATAAGACACTAGCCGATTTTGTTGCTGACGCTAAAAAGAATCCTGGAAAAATTAATTATGGTTCGGCTGGCAATGGAAGTGCAGGTCATTTGGCAATGGAATACTTTTCAGCTGAAGCCGGCATTGATTTAGTTCATGTGCCCTATAAGGGGTCTGGACCAATGTTGACCGATCTTATTGGCGGTCAAATTCAGGCGACTTTTAATGGATTACCATCGCTTGTTGGACAAATTAAAGGCAGTACCTTGCGTCCGCTAGCAGTGGGATCTGCTGAAAGATCAAAAGTTCTTCCTAATGTTCCAACGATATCGGAGTCGGGCTACAAAGGATTTGAAACATCGCAGTGGTACGGAATTATTGTTCCTGCTGGAACACCACAACCAATTATTGATAGACTTCAGAAGGATATCTCTAAAAGTTTGAAGTCAAAAGAAGACTCAAAGAGAATGCTTGAGGATGGTGCCGTATTGATTGGGGATACTCCAGCTCAATTTGGTGCCTTTATTAAAGCTGAGCAAAGCCGCTGGGCCAAGGTTGTAGAAAAAGCAAAAATCACTGTCGATTGAAGCGAAATAATAAAATTACCTTTAGGCAGCTTTTTAGTTGCATCCATCGTTAAACAAGTGGAATTTATAAGATTTTCCTTGGAGTGGTCCTACCAAAAGCCATTTGCCAAGCTGCCGAGCAGTTTCATTTATAATTCCAAGTCTTGGCCTGGTAGCTCAGTCGGTAGAGCAGAGGATTGAAAATCCTTGTGTCGGTGGTTCGATTCCGCCCCGGGCCACCAAGAACTCAAACAGTCGCCTATCGGCGGCTGTTTTCGTTTTATCTTCCCAATATTCATCTACCGTAGATAAAAGTTTCTAGAGTATTCAAGCATTCTTAATCTGTCATCTAGGATGCTCAATCCTGCCCCACTGCTCTTACTATGTCGTTTAAAACGACAATTATTAATGAGCAATGTTTGCTGTATAGTCATTCAAATTGATTATATTTATTAGAATATGATTTTAAATAAATTGAGCAAAAATCAGTATTTCTCAACTAAATACCGACCAGCCTTAACAGCATTAATGGGATTAACTGTCCTATGGTTGGTTTCTGTTGATTCCGCTGTAGCCAGTTGCGCCCCCAATCAATCCCCAACATCAGATTGCGATGGATTGCTCTTAGATCAGAGTGATATCGACATTTCTATTCCAGCCACCATAACTGTAGGTCCAGATTTGGCGACAGATTGGGCGGTTGATATTGATGCTAATACTGACAATATTGGATTTACTAATAATGGGTCAATTTCTGGGGGATCTAGAGGAGTTAGCGTAAGAAATACAGCCACCAATATCACCATTACGAATGCCAACTCTATTTTTACTCCATCTGGGGTCGGTATCAGCAATCAAGGCGCAATTAGCGGATTACTTAACAGTGGGGATATTTTTTCTATACCATATGCGATAGAAAACGAAGGGGTAATAAGCTCACTAAACAACAGTGGCAATATTTTTTCAAGCCAGTTTGGTGTCTTCAACACACCTGGTGCCTACATTGGCAGTATTTCAAATACCGGGCTAATAGATTCTGGTCTTACATTAAACATGGGAGACGCACTAGTTTCTGGAGTTTACAATTTTCAATCGGAAATTGGCACCATTACTAATGGTGTGGGTTCAAGGATATTGAGTAACGGCGCCTCCGGTTTGACCTACGTTAATTATGGGATTGCCAATGCTAACGATGTTGTTGGAATGACAAGTGGAAATTCATCAATAGGAAACATAATTAATAGAGGTTCTGTAGAGGCGACTGGTGGCGCTATTGCCGCTGGAATTTTTAATGGCTATTTACCCAAGTTTTCAGGCGGCTCTCCTACTACAGCTTCGGCAACTAATACCATTCAATCTATAACCAACTATGGCAGGCTTTATGCTGAAGGCGATGGCTTGATTTCTGCCGGGGTTGTGAATGGAGGCTATGCTCCTTTAATAAATTCCGGCGATAGAGATGAGTCATACAACCTCATTGATCGGATTGAAAACTTCTCAAGAATTGAGGGAAGATCAATATCATCCTCTGGGGGTTTTGGCGCAGGAATTTTTAATGGAACTGCCAATTATGTCGGGGGCGGAATTTCAAATCGTGATGGCTATGTTATTGATGAATTAATCAATAATTCGGGCGCTATTATTACTGGATCAAGTATAGATACATCGACAGCGGGCGTTGGTATTCTAAACGCGGGCGTCATTACAGAAATTCAAAATGCTGGCGTAATTGATAGTAGCTCGAGTGGAGGATCTGCCATTGGCATCTTTAACTTTGGAGTTATTGAATCTTTAAATAATCAAGCTACAGGTGTCATTGAAAATGGAATTTTCAATGTTTCGATAGGCATGGGAGCCGATGTCGCAAATATCAATAACGTAATTAACTCAGGAGTGATTCGAAATACTGGATCAAATTTTGATCCTGATGCGTTTCCAAGTTCAGGCACCATAGCAAGTTTTGCTATTCATAACTTTGGCGGCGCCATCATCAATAATTTAACGAATACAGAAACAGGTCAAATTATTAATGGCATTGGAAATAGCACGGATAGCACCATTAACTACCTGACAAATTTAGGAGAAATTCAAGCGGGAGTAGGTAGCTACGGAATTGTCAACGCGGGTTCTATTGGCCAACTCAACAACTTACAGGGCGGCTCTCAACCCCTGACTTATTCGGGACCTTTGCCAACAAACTACAACATCATCATTTACAGCACCAGTAATTATGGAAAACTTGAGGTGACTTCACCAGGTCTCTCCCAAACACGTTTTGGGATTTATGGCGGCTCACTACTATCAAATGGCACGTATAGTTCGGTATTGACAGGGGTTACTCGAGGAAATCTTGCCGCTGTAACCGGAACATATGGTTCGGCCACATGGAATTTAATTAACTCCTCTGGCACCATCTGGGATTTATTGATTAGCGGCCTTGTGACTGGTCCCTCCACCGCCGAAACTCAGCAGTCTCTAGTTAATACTGCCGCTTCACTACAAAACATCTACACACTACAAAATTCTGTATTAACTAACAGCTTTAGCTATGACTGTAATGTCTTTGGTACCAATAATGTTTGCGTAAGTGCGGGTGGCCGTAATACGGCTGTATCAGCCGCAAATGGATTGAATAACACTAGCGCATTATTGATTGCCGCTTATCGTCCACATCCAAACTATCGTATTGGTGCGTATGCTGATCAAAACTTATCGGTAAATAACGCGGGTTCTACAGTTAATCTGGGTAACAACACTCCATTGATTGGTATCTTTGGCGCTTGGAATGAGCGCTTAGATGGCACGGGCACTGAAGTGAAGGTATCTGCGGCTTATGGACAAAAGAACGCAACGGTAACAAGACAAGTAGTTGGCTTAAGTGAAGCAGGTTCAGGTAGTTCAAATTTAAATAGCCAAGGCGCACAAGTGACGGCTAAGTATGGTTTTGGCTTCACTCCTGATGTGATCGTATCGCCATATCTTGGCATACGTTATACCCAAAACAATATGGGCGGATACACTGAGGCATCTACTAGTTCTGTAACAGCGCCATTAACTTACGCTGCCTTGAATACAAATGCCACAACCGCATTAGCTGGTATCGGGGCAAGTTACCGTTTTATTCCAAAAGCAACCGCCTTTGCGAGTGTTGGTGTTGAGTCTGATACAAACACTAATAATGGAACATATTCAGCTACCGGCATTACTGGTTTAACGGCTGTTAATTTCAACCCCAATCCAGTTAAGACAAGAGCTACTGCTACTTTGGGTGCTTACTACGACATTGAGAGGAATCAGCGTTTAGGCATCACTGGCATCTATAGACAAGAGCCATATCAGTCAGTTCAAACAACCACAGTATTGGCCACCTACACTATTGGTTTGTAATGTCGTTTAAAGCGACAGTCTAGAGTTAAGCATCCTGGGCTCTGGTCGATTCCGCCCTGGGCCACCAAGAAACATCAAAACCACCTTCGGGTGGTTTTTTCTTTTAAGCTTGCTCCACTACTAATAAGCTAATTTAGG
>JACCDH010952017.1_pt1 | contig 18453 bp, 16 predicted proteins | sample 7442481 | NCBI WGS metagenome assembly JACCDH01 (sample SAMN15323433, study PRJNA562643) | freshwater metagenome | isolation source: river surface water | place: USA:Blue River Watershed | collected 2017-08-15 | reverse complement strand
TCAAGTTCCGCAATCGGTTGCTCAAACTCTAAATAATTCAGCATCATCGACTGTCACTACCTACCTAGTTAAATTCAAGATGTATTGTTGCTAATTGTTTTAACTGATGCAACAAAGCGTCTGTGGGACTTACCCACCAATCAGTCCCTAATGCCAGCGTGACTGCGCCTTCCATGCGATTGTACCTGAGTTTAACTGGAACTGTGCCCGCTTTAAACTCATTGAGAACCTGCGTCAGCTTTTGGATGTAATCTGGGCCTATCTGCGTCGCATCAACACTGATAAACAGCTGCTTTAAGCATTTTTCCCGCGCCGTTGTGATCGCAACCACCTCGCGGCCGGTCATTGTAAGGCCACCGCTGAAATCATCAAAGCTGACCTGTCCAGAAACAACCAAAACTTGGTCTTTTTGCAGCAGATGCTCGAAGTTTTCGAACTGTTCGGGGAAAAAACGCACATCAAGCCGCGCCGATTTATCATCCAACTGCACTAAAGCCCAGCGTCGGCCTTTTTTATTCACCAACACTCGCACGTTGACGACCAAACCACAGGCATGCACCGTTTGATCGCGCCGAGTTGGCGTAAAATCAACTAACCGCGCCGAGGCATAGTGATGAATTTCCGCCAAGTACCGATTGATTGGATGCCCCGTCAGATACAAGCCGAGCGTTTCCCGCTCACCTTCCAGCCAGACTTCATCGGGCCACACCGGCACCTGTTTAAAGGCTTTCGCCGAATTTTCTGGCTCTGGCTCTAATAAACCGAATAAATCGCTTTGCCCAACCGCTTGCGCTTTGGCATGTTGCTCTGCGGCTTTCATGGCTTCTTCTAAAGTCGCCATTAACGCAGCACGATGTGGGCCCAATTTATCCATGGCCCCAGCCAGAATTAATTTTTCAATGACCCGACGATTTAACCGTTTTAAATCGACGCGGGCACAGAAGTCGAATAAATCAAAAAATGCACCGCCGGCGTTGCGCGCTTCAATAATGGCTTCGATAGGACCTTCACCGACCCCTTTGATGGCGCCGATGCCATAAACAATATGGCCTTGCTCGTTGACGGTAAATTTATAAAGTCCTGAATTCACATCCGGCGGAATGAGTTTCAGCTTCATATTTTCGCATTCGTCGACCAGCGTCACAATTTTGTCGGTGTTATCCATATCGGCCGACATCACCGCCGCCATAAATTCGGCCGGATAATGCGCTTTCATCCACAGCGTTTGATACGACACTAAGGCGTAGGCCGCAGAGTGCGATTTGTTAAACCCGTAGCCCGCGAACTTTTCGACTAAGTCGAAGATCTTCATCGCTAGTTCGGGGTCAACGCCATTGGCGGCAGCCCCATTTTGGAAAGTATCGCGCTGCTTGGCCATCTCTTCAGGCTTCTTCTTACCCATGGCTCGGCGCAACAAATCCGCACCGCCCAGCGAGTAACCAGACAAGACCTGAGCAATCTGCATGACCTGCTCTTGATACAAAATAATGCCGTAAGTTGGCTCTAAAATTGGTTTTAAAGATTCATGCTGCCACGTTGCGTCAGGATAAGAAATCGCTTCACGACCGCGTTTACGATCGATAAAGTTATCCACCATGCCCGATTGCAAAGGGCCTGGACGGAACAATGCAACTAATGCGATCATGTCTTCGAAACAGTCAGGCTGCAGTCGACGGATCAGATCTTTCATGCCGCGCGATTCTAGCTGGAACACCGCTGTGGTTTCCGCTTTCATCAACATGTCATAACTTTTCTTATCCACCAGCGGAATTTGCGTGATATCGACCAGCGGCTTGCCTTCTTTCCGCAAACGCTCGTTGGCCATGTTGACGGCCCATTGCAAAATCGTCAGCGTCCGCAAGCCTAAGAAGTCAAACTTCACCAAGCCGGCATATTCAACATCGTTTTTATCAAACTGCGTGACCGGGTTTTTGCCTTCATCATCACAATAAACGGGGGCGAAATCGGTGATTTTGGTTGGAGCGATGACCACACCACCGGCATGTTTACCAGCGTTTCGGGTCACGCCTTCGAGGCGCCTTGCCATGTCAATCAGGTCGCGCACTTCCTGATCGCTGTCATACAGTTCTGGTAAACGGGGCTCTTCAATAAAAGCCTGCTCTAGCGTCATGCCAGGGGTCGGTGGGATCAGCTTAGAAATACGGTCCACAAACCCATAAGGATGTCCCAGCACCCTCCCGACGTCGCGGATCACCGCTTTGGCCGCCATGGTACCAAAAGTGATAATTTGCGAAACCGCATCCCGACCGTACATATCAGAGACGTGTTCAATCACTTCGTCACGCCGATCCATACAGAAGTCAACGTCGAAGTCAGGCATCGATACCCGTTCAGGGTTTAAAAATCGTTCGAACAGCAGGTCAAATTCCAGCGGATCCAAATCGGTGATCTTGAGCGCATAAGCCACCAAAGAACCCGCGCCTGAACCCCGGCCAGGACCGACTGGAATATCATTATCTTTTGACCATTGGATAAACTCCATGACCACTAAGAAGTAGCCAGGGAAACCCATTTGGTTGATCACATCGAGCTCGACCTGTAACCGTTCATCATATTCTGACCGCTTCAACGCTCGCTCTTGCGGATCTGGAAACAAAATCTCTAAGCGCTCTTCCAAGCCTTCGCGCGATTTCATCACCAAAAAGTCAGCATCTGACATGCCACCCGTTGGAAACGCTGGCAGGAAATATTCGCCAAGTCGGATCGTGACATTACAACGTTTGGCAATTTCCACTGAGTTTGCCAGAGCCTCGGGCAAATCCGCAAACAAGACAGCCATTTCATCAGCCGACCGCAAGTATTGCTGTTCACTGTATTTTTTCGGGCGCCGCTTGTCTTCGAGCGTGTAACCATCATGGATGGCAACGCGGATCTCATGCGCCGAGAAATCGTCTGGCGTTAAAAAGACCACTTCGTTGGTGGCAACCACCGGCAAGCCGGTTTGCTCGGCCAAAGTCACCGCTTGCTGAATATAGCTTTCTTCTTCAGCACGACCGGTGCGGATCAGCTCTAAAAAAAAGCGATCGGGAAAATGCTGCTGGTAGAAACGCACCAAAGTTTCAGTACTTTGCGCATTGCCTTTGATCAGCGCTTTGCCAAGGGGGCCATCTTTACCGCCTGACAGAATAATCAAGCCTGGGCTATATTCAACCAACCAATCGTGGTCGATTTGCGGACGTTCGTTGACATGTCCACGCAAATAGGCCTTAGACAGCAACATCGTCAGGTTTTGATAACCGGTATTATCAGCGGCCAGAATTAATAACCGTAACGACTCGCCTGGAAATAACGGATGTAACACCCAAACATCAGCGCCCACAAGCGGCTTAATTCCGGCATCGTGTGCGGCGGCATAAAACCTTACCAAGCCGCATAAGTTCATTTGATCTGTGAGTGCCAACGCCGGCATCGCTTGTTTTTTTGCGGCCGAAACAATGGGTTTAATTTTGCTGAGTCCATCCACCATCGAAAAATCGCTGTGAACACGTAAATGGACAAAACTCGGCGCCATGTGCACTCCTGCTCTATTGGCTAACTTTAAATCGAATCAACAGCCACTAAGTCACGAATTGGCTTAAAACTGCGACGATGTTCCGCCAAAATGCCATATTTTGCAATAGCCGCCAAATGCTCTGCTGTCGGATAACCTTTATGTGCGGCAAAATTATACTGGGGGTACTGCTGATGTAATTGCGCCATTTCAGCATCACGCGCTACTTTGGCCAATATTGAGGCTGCACTTATTTCAGGTACCAAGGCATCCCCTTTCACAACCGCACTGGCACGGCCATTGAGCGGTGTTGGCACACGATTGCCATCCACTAACACCCAGTCAGGCTGGATGGCTAAACCTGCCACTGCCCGCGTCATCGCTAACATGGTCGCATGCAAAATATTCAGGGAGTCTATCTCAGCCACCTCTGCTCGCCCCAGCGACCAAGCAAGCGCCTTTGTTTTAATTTCTTCGGCCAACGCTAATCGGCGTTTTTCGCTCAGTTTTTTCGAATCAGCTAAGCCAATGATGGGCTGGTTGGGATCTAAGATCACCGCAGCTGTGACAACGGCGCCAATCAAAGGCCCGCGTCCGACTTCATCAACTCCTGCAATCAGGGCGACATTGGGTCTGATAAATTCATACGAGGTCATGCAATTAACTCCAGAATGGCCAATGCAGCTTGTTGACTGGCATCACAGCGTAATTGCTGGTGGATGTGCAGAAATTGGGTTGCGACTGAGCTGGCATCCGCCTGCAACAAAGGCCGCATTGCCATGACCAAATTATCGGGCGTTGCTTGGTCTTGCAGCAGCTCTTTCACTAAAGCTTGATCGGCCAATAAATTCGGCAAACTCACATGCTGTAATTTCACCATGCGTTTGGCAATTTGATAGGTCAGCCAATTCGTTTTATAAGCCACCACCATCGGGGTCTTTGCCAACATCGCCTCTAAGGTCGCTGTGCCTGAAGCGATAAAGACGGCATCTGCCGCGGTCAGTGTTGTTCGGGCTTCGCCAATCAGTAGCTTCACGGGTAAAGACGGCGCTATGTCGGCTTTGATGGTTTCATACAGCGCCGCCTTCTCGGGCGTGACCATATTGCAGACTAATTGTAACTGCGGCTGTTCAGCCAATAATTGTGCTGCCGCTTGGAAAAAAACAGGCGCTAACAATTTAATTTCGTTGGTACGGCTTCCAGGCATTAAAGCCAGCAAAGGCTGCGCTTGTTGAAATCCTAATTGCTGTTTTGCCAAAGTTTTATCTGGGTGCAACGGCATTTGATCCGCCAAAGTATGGCCAACAAAATGACAAGGCACTTGATAGCGGTCGTAAAATGCTTTTTCAAAAGGCAATAATGACAAAACAAGATTGGTGGCCTTGGCAATTTTAAAAATGCGCTTGTGCCGCCATGCCCACACCGATGGACTGACATAATGCACAGTTTTAATGCCGACATTTTTCAGATGCAGTTCAACTGGCAAATTAAAATCTGGAGCATCGATACCAATAAAGACATCAGGACTATCACTTTGAAAATGAGCCAGAATTTCTTTTCGCACTTGTAGCAATCGCGGCAAACGGCCCAGCACTTCAACAATGCCCATGACTGCCAACTCTTCCATATCAAAAATTGCTTTGAAGCCTTCCGCTCGCATGCGAGCGCCGCCAATGCCATAAAATTGCGCATCTGGGTGCTTCATCTTCAAAGCTTTAATTAAATCAGCGCCGAGTATGTCGCCTGAGTGCTCACCAGCGATTAAGCCAAATTTGAGTGGCCTTGTGTTTAGCATCTCATTAGCATCCTTCCATCAACCGGACTCAAAGGTCCTTTAACAAACAAAAGCCAGCATCAGGCTGGCTTTAGATTTCGCAGCAAATTCAGGTTTCCCGCTGAGGTCCTGAGTCACTCGCGGATAACGCTTCTCGCTGTTAGCGGATAATGCCACGCGGAGCGTTCTGGATAAAATCAGTAAACAATTTAATTTCGGGAAATTCTGTCGCTTTTGGTTCCAGCGCTGTTAAGGCTTCTGAGACGGTCAATCCTTGGCGATAAAGGGTTTTATAAGCACGTTTAATTTCTAACACGGCGTCGGCGGTAAAACCACGACGTTTCAACCCTTCAGAGTTGATGCCACTTGGCACCGCATGGGAACCATGAGCCATCACATAAGGGGGGACATCTTTGACGACCACTGAACCGGCGCCAATAAAGCTATGAGCTCCCACATGACAGAACTGATGGACACCACTCATGCCGCCCAAAATCGCCCAATCCCCGACATGGACATGCCCTGCCGTCGAAGCATTGTTGGCAAAAATAGTGTGATTGCCAATCATACAATCGTGGGCGACGTGGGTATAAGCCATGAACAAGTTATGGTTGCCAATGCTGGTGAGCCCTTGATCCTGAATAGTCCCCCGATGCACCGTACAAGATTCACGGAAAATATTGTAATCGCCGATGCGCAATTCGGTCGGTTCATCCTTGTACTTCTTGTCTTGGCAAGCCTCGCCAATACTGGAGAATTGATAGAAGTGGTTACCCCGACCAATGGTCGTAGGTCCTTTGATCACCACATGGGATTCAACCACGGTGTCATCGCCAATCACGACATTGTGACCAATGTAGCTGAAAGGGCCAATTCGCACGTTTTGACCAATTTTGGCACTCGCTTCTATCACTGCACTTGGATGGATCATATTAAAGCTCTCTTCTTGCACACATCAATTCTGCGGAACAGACCACTTGGCCATCAACTTTGGCTTCAGCGTAAAACTTCCACATGTTACGACGTTCTTTTAAGAATTTAACCTCAAGCACCAGCTGATCACCCGGCACTACCGGTTTCTTAAAACGAGCTTCATCAATGCCAGCAAACAAATAGAGTTCATTTTCGCTGCGTTCACTGACGGTTTTGAAACCCAAGATCCCTGTGGCTTGTGCCATGGCTTCCAAAATCATCACGCCAGGAAAAATAGGCATGGTTGGAAAATGGCCGGTGAAAATAGGCTCGTTCACAGTCACATTTTTAATGGCAGTGAGTGATTCGCCCGGCGTGTAGTCTATCACGCGGTCAATCATTAAAAATGGATAGCGATGTGGCAACAAAGCCATAATTTCTTGAATTTCAATAGTGTTTAATGAATTGGTCAAAATAAACCCTCTGTTTAAAGCAAAGCAAAGCAAACGCTAATTATTAGGCGTTGTCGCTCGGTGTGACATCTGCCGCCGATTGCACTTGTTTCTCTAAATCGCGCAGACGTTGGTACATTTGGTCAAGTTGGCGATAACGTGCGCTGTTTTTGCGCCACTCCAGATTGGCAGTTGCTGGCATTCCTGACGAATAGATGCCTTTTTCGGTGATCGATTTCGTGATCATCGACATCCCCGTTAAATGCACGCCATCACAAATTTCGATATGACCATTAATGGCGCAAGCACCACCGATGATGCAGTACTTGCCTATTTTAGTACTTCCTGCAACCACGGTACAGCCTGCGATCGCTGTATGGTCACCCACCTGCACATTGTGAGCAATATGCACAAGGTTATCGATGATCACATTACGACCAATCGTGGTGTCTTCCAGAGCGCCTCGGTCAATGGTGGATCCGGCGCCAATTTCGCATTGCTCACCAATGATTACAGTGCCAACTTGCGGGATCTTCAGCCATTGGCCGCGTTGGTTGGCAAAGCCGAAACCATCTGAACCTACGACTGCGCCACTATGAATAATGCTTTGTTGGCCAATTTGGACTCGGTGGTAAACACTGACATTTGCCCACAACTTACAACCATCGCCAATCACCGCATATTCGCCGATAAAGGTGCCAGCACCAATTTGCACATCTGCACCAATCACTGCGCCTTTGCTAATCACCGCATGAGGCCCAATATGAGCCGTCGGATCAATCACAGCAGAATCAGCAATGACAGCGCTCGGATGGATCCCCTCAGCTGAGGCTGGGGTGTTATCCAATAACTGCGCGACTTTGGCAAAAGCGACATAAGGATCGGCAACCACTAAAGCGGCGGTCGGACAAAACTCTAAATCATCGGCTTTTATCAACACGACGCTTGCGCTGGTTGCGCTTAAAAATTTCCGATACTTGCTATTGGCTAAGAAAGAAATCTGACCTGTTGTGGCAGTTTCCAATGTGGCAACGGCGCTAATGGTGATAGCGCCGTCTCCATGTAGCTGAGCATTCAATAACTCAGCCAATTGTTGCAGAGTATACAAAGCCATTATTTCGCTTTGCTAACCTGAGCAACAACAGCTGAAGTGATATCGTAGTCTGCTTTAACAAAGGCAGTTGCGCCTTTTTGCAATACGATGTCGTATTGTTCTTTCGCCGCGATCGCTTCAACAGCAGAATTCATTAAGCCAATAATTTTGTTACGTTCTTCGTTAGAAGCTTTCGCACGAGTCTCGTCGATTTGACGAACTAAGCCTTCTAACTGGTCACGGATTTTCATGGTATCCGCTTCCAATTTTTTCTTTTGATCAGCGCTCATAGTTGCGCCGTCACGTTTCAATTTTTCCACGTTGAATTTGAAATCGCTGTCTAACTTTTTGGCTTCTTCCATTTTGCCGCCGATCAACCCATTAATAGTTGCTTCGGCTTTTGCAGCTTGTGGAATTTGTTGCATCACTGCACTGTAATCGACCACTGCAATTTTCATTTCTTTTGCGGATACCGCGCCAACCATCAACAGGCTGGCGATCACGACTGCAGTTTTCGATAAAGCTGGCTTAAACATGTTCTCTATTACCTCAATTAAATCTTATTAGAATGTTGTTCCGATATTGAAACTAAAGTTTTCTTGCTCATCGCCCTCATATTTATTGAGGATTTTGGCCAAGCTAAATGTTAATGGACCCATTGGCGAGATCCACTGCACGGTTAAACCCGCAGACACCCGAATCATACCCGGATCCGCGTAATCCTTCAAACCTGGTTCTTGCTGATAAAACTTTTGCTGCGTTAAATTGGCATAACGATTAAAGTCAAATTCGGTATCCCATACGTTACCAGCATCCACGAATAAACTGGTCCGAACTGAGTTGGCGTAATCTTCTTTCACTAACGGTGTTGGCGTAATTAACTCAAGTGTCGCTATCGCCATCGCATTACCACCAAACGAACGTTGTGACACGCTGTAGGTATCATTGCTCGGACTGGTTGGATAGCCGACCGCAGAATCAGTAAACGGATCCGGTAAGCCTGGAATGGTTTTCACATTCCGATACACAGCACGAGGACCGATTGCACGGTTTTCGAAGCCGCGTAAGTTTTGACCACCCGCATAGAAGTTGTCATTGAATGGTAAGGTGTAATCATAGCCATTCTTGCTGCCATAACCATTGCCATAACCCAATTCAAGTTTACTTAAGAACGACCACGCATGATCATCCGACAATGCAATGTAATGACGGGCTTCAAAATTCGATTTGTAATAGGTTAAATCTGAATTTGGCGTGGTAATTTTAACGTTCGCACCTAAGTAAGAACCATCTGTTGGGAATGTGCCACGGTTCAAGGTACTCATGGTCCAACCGGCGGATAACTCGTAGTTGGTAAACTCATAGGCTTGATCTGGGTTTAAGGAATCGATCAGCACCGCACGGAAATGACGCAGTTGGTCAAATTCGTTGATCTGGTTGATTTCACTCGCTACCACACGGGCACCAAAGTTCAACCGGTTATATTCATTAATCGGGTAACCGAAGTTAATACCTGTGCCATAACTCTTTTGGTTATACGCTTCTAAGTTTGCTTTTGAACCGTCAAAGTCTGAGTAAAAAACTGAACCACCTAAACTCACGCCATCCAACGTAAAATAAGGATCGGTATAGGAGAGGTTGATGGATTTTTGGTATTTGTTAGTATTCAAACTGATGCCAGCTGAGTTGCCGGTACCTAAGAAGTTTTGTTGCTCAACACCAAATTGGAACGATAACCCTTGATAACTACCAAAAGCGACACCGGCGTTAAAACTACCTGATTGCCGCTCTTTCACAGTGAATTTGACATCAACTTTATCGTCAACGCCAGGCACATCTTTGGTTTCGAATTCAACCTTCTCGATGTAAGGTAAGCGCTGAATACGCAGCTTTGACATCTCTAAGCGGTCGTTCGATAACCATGCACCTTCCATCTGCCGTAATTCACGACGAATGACTTCATCTTTAGTGCTAGCATTGCCGCTAATCGACACCCGATTCACGTAGACCCGTTTGCCCGGCTCCACATTTAATGTCAGCGCCACTTCTTTAGTATCATCATTGATCTTGGTGCTGGTGCGCACTTTAGAATTTGCATAGCCGAAAGTTGCTAAAAATTTCGCAATACTTTCTTCGGTATAAGTCACTAAGGCGCCGTTATACAATTGGCCATCTTTGAGCGGCACCATCAATTTAATGAGCTCTTCTTGCCCAATCAAATCACCGACAAAATCAATCCCTTTGATGGTGTATTGTTCGCCCTCTTTCACTTCGAGGGTAATGTAAACTGATTCTTTGTCAGGACTGACAGCAACAGTATTGGCTTCGATGTTAAACCGCAAATAGCCGCGATCTAAGTAAAAACTGCGGATCTTCTCAAAGTCACCTTTCAGGGTATCTTTTTGGTAACGGTCAGAAGACATGAAACGCCACCAAGGTAAATCTACAAGCGACTCGGTGTTCTTCAGAATATCTTCGTCTGCAAATAGCTTATTGCCAACAATATTGATTTGACGGACCGATGCTGCATCGCCTTCTACGAAGTCTAATTTGACGTTGACACGATTGCGTGGCAGATAGGTCAGCTTGACCTCAACCTTGGCATTATATTTACCAACGCCATGATAGAACTCAGTCAGGCCGTTTTCGATTTCACGAATAATGGTTTTATCGAGTTGCTCACCAACAATAATTTTCTGGTTGGTTAAACTTTCGCTGAGCTGTTCTTCCTTCACATCTTTATTGCCATCAAATTCAATAGAATTGATGGTTGGCCGCTCTTTTACGCGATAAATAATGGTATTGCCATCACGGAAGACCGCAATCTCATCAAAATGCCCCGCTGCGTAAAGCGATTTAATACTTTTTGAAAGGGTGTAATCAGAGACTGTGTCACCAATATTAAAAGGTAGCTGGTTCAGTGCCGCGCCTAACGCTACGCGCTGTAACCCTTCAACCTGAATGTCTTTCACCGTAAATGATTGTTCAGCGAGCACCGATGTGCTGGCAGAGGCCAACATCATCGCAGCTACTAATCGTTTAATTGTCATTGTTTTGGACTACTTATGATTAGTTTATTACAAACGAGAAATATCGTTGAGCAGCGCAATTCCCATTAACATTAGCAGAACGAAGGCTCCGATTTTCAAACCTATCTCCTGCGCATACTCAGAGACCGGCTTACCGCGGATAAGTTCCACGACAAGATACATTAAATGACCGCCATCCAAAATAGGTAACGGCAGTAAATTTACTACGCCTAGATTGACACTGATCATGGCTAAGAACAACAAAAATGCCACCAAGCCTAAGCTAGCGCTAGTTCCAGCCCCTTCAGCAATCGAAATTGGCCCACTTAAATGCTTTAGCGAAACGTCGCCAAACATTAATTTACCGAGCATAGAAAAGGTCACTCGTGTCAACTGCCATGTTTTTTGCAAGCCCGCAACCACAGCATCGATCGGACCTAATTGATAGTCAGTTAAAAATTGTGGGGGGATTTCCGCAACTTTTGGACTCATGCCTAAAAAACCTTGCCAGAGGCCATCAGGTAGCTGGCGACTTTGCGGAGTTACTTGTAAATTTTGTTCAATGCCAGCCCGCTCAACAACCAAAGTAAAAGTTTTGCCTGGATTATTTTGGATGATGGTGACCAGTTGGTTCCAATTGTCGAGCTGAGCACCAGCGGCAGCAATCAACTTATCACCCACTTGTAATCCAGCTGAAGCAGCCGCTGAATCTTGGCTAATCACGCCAACTTCTAGCAAAGGTTGAGGGCGCAAAGGCACAATCCCTAAGCTGCCAAACAACGAGTCTTTATCTGGATCAAATTGCCATTGTGACAAATCTAACTGAAAATCCTGTTGGCTTTGCGTTTCACTGTCGAGCATCGTCAGAGTTACATCACGACGACCGATCTGTTCCACCAACAGTAACTGCACATCCTGCCAATCAATTACTGGCTCGCCATTGATGGCGACAATTTGCTGTTGCGGCAATTGGGCGGCAGCGGCAATAGACCCTGCTTTTAAGTCGGCGACGACTGGTTTTACCGTTGGGATGCCAATCAAATACATCACCGTTAATAACAGGATCGCCAGTAAAAAGTTAGCGATGGGCCCAGCCGCGATAACAGCCATGCGTTGCGATACGGTTTTATGATTAAATGCCCGTTGTTTTTGCGCCTCGGTTAATTGCTCAACGCGGCCATCCAGCATCGAGACATACCCACCGAGTGGAATGGCTGATATGACATATTCCACGCCATCTTTGCCGATTTTGCGCCAGATGACTTTACCAAAACCCACCGAAAAGCGTTTGACTTCGATGCCATTTCGGCGAGCTACCCAAAAATGACCGAATTCATGGATTGTCACTAACAAGCCAATGGCAACGACGAAAGAAATAAGATTAATCAAAAAGTCGCTCATTGCATAAAGTTCCGCAGCTGTTGTTGTGCATAATGCCTTGCCTCTTGGTCAACCGCGAGAATATCTTCCAGCGTGACAGCCGTTTGCTGGCTAAAATGCGAAAGTGTCGCTTCATTGACTTGTGAAATGGCGGTAAATGCGATTTGCCCCGCTAAAAATGCTGCGACAGCAATCTCATTGGCAGCATTTAATGCGGTGGTTGCGCCCTGTCCCGCCTCACAAGCAGCAATCGCTAAATACAAACAGGGATAACGCGCTGGATCTGGTTTTTCAAAGGTAAAATTTGGCACTTCGAAGAAATTCAACGGTTTGACCGACGTTTGGATCCGCTTTGGGAATGCTAAAGCATGAGCAATCGGAGTGCGCATATCAGGGTTTCCTAACTGCGCCAGCACTGAACCATCACTATATTGCACCATCGAATGAATGATACTTTGCGGATGGATCACCACATCAATATCCTGACTTTGGCAGTTAAACAACCAGCGCGCCTCAATAAATTCCAACCCTTTGTTCATCATAGTGGCGCTATCGACGGAGATTTTTTTCCCCATCGACCAGTTCGGATGAGCCACCGCTTGCTCTGGTGTGATGTTGGCAAAATCAGTGAGTGGAATTTGGCGAAACGGACCACCACTGCCCGTTAATAGAATTTTTGCAATACCGCTCTTGGCTAAATCACTCTGGTAAGAATGGGCTTGTAAATCAGCAGGTAAACATTGGAAAATTGCATTATGTTCGCTATCAATAGGCAACAAAATCGCTTGATGGCGTTTCACCGCATTGATAAAAAGCTCACCACTCATCACTAAGGCTTCTTTATTGGCAAGCAACACGGTTTTCCCTTGTTGCACAGCAGCCAAAGTGGGCAATAAGCCAGCGGCTCCAACGATCGCCGCCATCACGATATCGGCCTCTGAATGACTGGCTAAATCACAAAATGCTTGCTCACCATATAAAACCGTCGTGGCGATTGAGCGCTCACGTAATTGTTGCTGAAGCAACAAAGCATCCTTGGCATGAAGCACTGCTGCAAATTTTGGTTTAAACGCACAACATTGCTGCAATAACACGTCAACACGGGTGCCGCCTGTCAGCGCAAACACCTGAAACTCCGTTGGATGCTGAGCAATCACATCCAAAGTACTTTGGCCTATCGAGCCAGTAGCGCCAAGCACAACGACCTGTTTGGGCATCAATAACCACCCAACAAAGCTACAAACAACGCAAATAGCGGTGCTGTTGCAGTCAGACTATCGATACGATCCATGACTCCGCCATGGCCAGGAATTAAACTGCCACTGTCTTTCAAGCCGGCAACGCGTTTGAACATACTTTCCGACAAATCACCAAAGACAGACAGCATGGTTAATACCACAGCAGCGCCATACCAAAGGCCGCAATCAGCTGGAAAATCATGATATGCAGCAATCGCTGTGACTAAAAGCATCACAAAAATCATCCCGCCAACCAAGCCTTCTAAGGTTTTCCCCGGGCTCACGGCTGGCATTAATTTATGTTTACCAAAGGGTTTACCAATCACATAACCACCAACATCTGCGGCCCACACCAAGCCTAATAAGCCAAAAATCAGCCAAGCCCCGGTAAATTGTGAATGTTGATAATCGACGTTACGTAACAAAATCACTGCCGAAAAGCTTGGAATTAAAGTCATAAACCCCATCAAAGCTTTTAAAACAGCACTATGTTCCCACATCGACTTGGACGAGGTAAAAGAAACAATCAACAGCACTGCCACCAACCACCAGCCAATCCCAACATAGATAATGGTCTCAGCGAATAAGTTGGTTTGAAGCGGCCATTGCAGTTGTGCGGGTAATGCCGCATAGCAGCCAACAAAAGCAAGCGCAGTCGCTATTACGTATGCCAGTTTCGCTGCTGGCTTTTGCCACCCACAAAAGCCGGCCCACTCGTAGGCTGCCAATAAAAATGCAAAGGCAACAAAGAGCGCAAAGCCCAGTGGAGGCAAGTAGAACACTGCAGCCAACGCCAGGGGCGCTAACAGCAATGCAGTAAGGAGCCGTTGCTTAAACAAAATATTTATCCTTGTACTGTTCCGGCCGCAAGCTCTCTAATTTGGGCGCCGGTACAGCCAAAACGGCGTTCACGACTAACAAAACTGGCTATGGCGTCGGCAAAAACCTGATCATCAAAGTCAGGCCATAAAGTATCAATAAAGCAGAGCTCGGCATAAGCGGCCTGCCACAATAAAAAATTACTGATGCGAATATCGCCGCCAGTCCTGATCAGCAAATCGAGTTCGGGCTGCTCTTGCATCTGAATATGCTTAGCAAATAATGTTTCAGTGATTGCCTCAGGCTGCAATGTGCCAGCCGCAACTTGTTTGGCTAATTGCTGACTCGCATTCACAATATCCCATCTGCCACCATAATTGGCGGCGATGTTCAGTGTCAAGCCTGTATTGCCTTGCGTCAGCTGTTGGGCTTGTTGAATATTTTGCTGCAACTTATCACTGAACTTCGATAAATCACCAATGATATTTAAACGGACCTGATTTTTATGCAGTGCTTTGACTTCTTTTTGCAGCACGAATAAAAAAAGTTCCATCAGACTGGACACTTCATCCTCGGGACGACGCCAGTTTTCACTACTAAACGCAAATAACGTGAGCGAAGGAATACCTAACTTACGACACAGACTGACTGCGCGTCGGACTGCATCTACGCCCTTTTTATGACCCCACACTCGCGGTTTACCCTGACGTTCAGCCCAACGGCCGTTGCCATCCATGATAATCCCGACATGCTGTGGCAAAGCGTTATTTAACACTTTGGTCTGTTCTGTCATTCAAAGATCCCTCAGCATTACTAATAAGAAAAAGCGCCGCGTAGTTTGCTGCACGGCGCTTTTCCGAAACGGCTCGCGCTTAAACGGCCATTAATTCCTTTTCTTTACCAGCTAACACTTCATCCACTTTTTTCACCCAAGCATCGGTGATTTTTTGGATTTCGTCAGCAGCACGACGTTCATCATCTTCACTGATTTCTTTGTCTTTTAATAAGGCTTTCAAATCAGCATTGGCATCACGACGAATGTTACGCACTGCAACGCGTGCAGCTTCAGCTTCGCCACGGACCACTTTGACTAAGTCTTTGCGGCGCTCTTCAGTTAATGGTGGTAATGGCACGCGAATACTCGTACCAGCACCAATCGGGTTTAAGCCCAAATCTGATTGCATAATTGCTTTTTCAACGGCTTGAATCATGCTGCGGTCAAATACAGTAATCATTAACGTACGCGCATCTTCAGCAGACACGTTAGCCACTTGGCGTAAAGGGGTGTCTGAACCGTAATAAGAGACTTGAATGCCATCTAACAAACTTGGGTGCGCACGACCGGTGCGAATTTTAGAAAGTTGGTTTTTCAGCGCTTCAACGCTTTTTTCCATCCGAGTTTTGCTATCTTGCAGAATTTCATTAATCACGTGGTTGTTCCTTAATCGTTCGCTTTCGCAATGGCCGCTATATTACTGTAAATTTTCGGCGTGGTCGATCACTGTGCCTTCTTCTTCGCCCATAATGACGCGTTTTAACGCTCCGGGCTTGTTCATATTGAATACTCGAAGCTGCATATTGTGGTCGCGCGCAAGAGTAAATGCCGCTAAATCCATTACTTTTAATTCTTTGTCTAACACTTCAGTGTAACTTAACTTGCTGTATAAAGTCGCTGTTGGATCTTTCACAGGATCTGCCGAATAGACACCATCGACCTTCGTGGCTTTTAACACGCAATCCGCTTCGATTTCAATGCCGCGTAAACAAGCCGCTGAATCCGTTGTAAAGAATGGATTGCCAGTCCCTGCAGAGAAAATCACCACGCGGCCTGATTTTAATAAACTGATTGCTTCCGCCCAGCTGTAGTTATCACAAACGCCATTCAATGGAAATGCACTCATCAGACGCGCGTTGACAAAAGCACGATGCAAGGCATCACGCATCGCCAAACCGTTCATCACGGTCGCCAACATGCCCATATGGTCGCCAACAACGCGATTCATGCCTGCTTTAGCAAGCCCTTCGCCGCGGAAGATGTTGCCGCCGCCGATGACAATCCCCACTTGTACACCTAGCTCAACTAACTCTTTGATTTCTTCAGCCATCCGATCGAGAACTTTTGGATCAATACCAAAGCCTTCATCACCCATCAGGGCTTCGCCGCTGAGTTTTAACAGAATTCTTCTATAAGTTGGTTTTGGATTAGTGCTCATGAGATCCCCATCATGCGAAGTTAAAAGTGTGTCGTTTTTCATCTGAAGCGGTGTCCATAGTTGCGTGTTATCAATAGACTTCATCAAACTGGCGCCTACCGCTGTTGCACCAGTCTATAGCCGTCAACTTCTGCTCCTGCATTGTCGACGTACCGTACATCCTGTCATGCGTCGACAATTGCTCCTGCATTGTCGACGTACCGTACATCCTGTACATAAAAAAAACCGCGACGGGCTTGGCCGGGTCGCGGTTATTTTAGCGGGTTTTACCCCTGAGCTAAAGCGTGCATTACTTCTTCGCAGCAGCGATTTGAGCAGCAACTTCAGCAGCGAAGTCAGTTTCCTGCTTCTCGATGCCTTCACCCACTTCTAAACGGATGAAGCTAACAGCTTTTGCAGCGTGTTGTTTTAAGAAGTCACCAGTTGTGATTGCTGGGTCTTTCACAAACGCTTGGCCAGTTAAAGAAACTTCGCCAGTAAACTTAGTCATACGACCAGCAACCATTTTCTCGGCGATTTCTTTTGGCTTGCCGCTGTTGATAGCGATTTCGATTTGGATTTCTTGCTCTTTTGCTACAACTTCAGCTGGAACTGACTCTGGAGTCAGGAATGAAGGGTTGTTTGCAGCAACATGCATTGCAACGTCTTTCGCGATATCTTCGTTACCGCCTTCTAACACCACTAACACACCGATACGGCCTGAGTGAGTGTATTGACCGATCACGTCACCTTGAGCAACAGCGATACGACGGACGTTGATGTTTTCGCCGATTTTTGCAACTAAAGTTGCACGAGCTTCTTCAACAGTCGCTTCGCCTAAAGAAGCTGCAGATAAAGCTTCAACAGTGAATAACTTGTTCGCATGTGCTAAGTCAGCAGCAGCGTTTGCAAAGGCTAAGAAGCTGGCATCGCGAGCAACGAAGTCAGTTTCACAGTTGAATTCGATTGCAACTGCATAACCGTTACCAACGCGAGTAATCACAGTCCCTTCAGCAGCGATACGGCCTGCTTTTTTCGCAGCTTTCGCTTGACCGTTTTTACGCATCAGTTCGATTGCGCCTTCGATATCACCGTTAGTTTCTTCTAACGCTTTTTTGCAGTCCATCATGCCAGCGCCAGTGCGCTCGCGTAATTCTTTTACCATTCCGGCAGTTACGGCCATGGGAATTCCTCACATTCAATCAGGTTGAACAACAGGGGCCAAAGCCCCTGTCCAAAATAAGGTGAAATTGCGGTCTAGCCGACTAAACCGCAATCAACAGCTGAATTACTCAGCTGCAACGAAGTTGTCAGCTTCAGCTTGAACTTCGATATTTTTGTCACGGCCTTCAGCGATCGCTTGGTTTACAGCGCTCAGGTATAACTGAATTGCGCGGATAGCGTCGTCGTTACCTGGGATGACAAAGTCAACACCTTTTGGATCAGAGTTGGTATCAACGATAGAAACTACTGGAATACCCAGGTTGTTTGCTTCTTTGATAGCAATATGTTCATGGTCAGCATCGATAACGAACAGAGCGTCTGGTAAACCGCCCATATCTTTGATACCGCCTAAGCTCTTTTCCAATTTTTCCATCTCACGAGTACGATCTAAAGCTTCTTTCTTGGTCAGCTTGTCGAAAGTACCGTCCTGGCTTTGTTGCTCCAGGTCTTTTAAGCGTTTGATAGACTGACGAACAGTTTTCCAGTTAGTCAGCATACCGCCTAACCAGCGGTGGTTGACGTAATACTGGTCAGCTTGCAGCGCAGCTTCTTTGATCGCTTCAGAGGCAGCACGTTTGGTACCTACGAACAGGATTTTACCTTTTTTCGCAGCAACTGACTGAATGAAAGTCAGCGCGTCGTTCATCATAGGAACAGTTTTTTCCAGGTTGATGATATGAACGCGGTTACGAGCACCGAAAATGAAAGGCTTCATTTTTGGGTTCCAGTAACGAGTTTGGTGACCGAAATGTACGCCCGCTTGGAGCATATCGCGCATTGAAACTTTAGCCATTTTGAGTAATTCCTTAATGGGGGTTAGGCCTCCATA
>JACCDH011358822.1_pt1 | contig 18457 bp, 15 predicted proteins | sample 7442481 | NCBI WGS metagenome assembly JACCDH01 (sample SAMN15323433, study PRJNA562643) | freshwater metagenome | isolation source: river surface water | place: USA:Blue River Watershed | collected 2017-08-15 | reverse complement strand
TTTATAAGACGTTATGATTTAAATGTACAAAATCAATCAAATGGGTTGAATGGATTTGCAACAGGGTTGGGCATTAAACTAGAAAGAGTGAATTTCCAATATGGAACCTCATTCTTTCAACAAAATAGTTACCATCATTTTACCATTACTTATAAAAGCAAAAAATAGGTAAATTTATTTTATCATTTACTTAGTTTTTTTCGGCGGTAAAACTGCCTTTGGATTTTGTGCTTCCTTGTTTGCTTTTATTTCTTGTTTTTTTGGAGCTTGTTTATTAGAAGCTTCCTTGGGCGTTTGTTTTTGAGCAGGAGCTTGCTGGCTTGCTGGTATTGCGTAATCTGATTCTGCGGCAATTTCTTCCATATTATCTAAGGAACCAAGATCATCATCAATGGCAGTTGTGTCTTTTGAAATAAAATTCACATCAAAGTCATTTAATAAATTAGCAGGTTTGACAAAATTTGCATTTTGATCTAAATTACAAGCAGGGTCATTGGAAACCTTTTCCATAAAATAACCCCAAATTGGTAAAGAAGCATGGGCACCTTGTCCAAAGTAATTATCTGTGAACCTTATATATCTATCGTCGCAACCTACCCATGCACCTGCAAGAATTTGTGGGGTATATCCCATAAACCATAAATCACTATTGTCATTTGTGGTTCCAGTTTTCCCAGCTATGGATTGAGCCTTAACGCCATAAGAATACATGGATCTGCCAGTTCCTTTGGTCATTACACCTTGCATCATACTGACTACTGAATAGGCAGTTATTTCATCAATTATTTTTTTTCTTTTTGGAGAGAAACTTTCTAACACATTTCCGTTTTTATCTTCAATACGATTAATAAAAAAGGGTTGTGCATTATAACCTCCACCAGGGAACATTGTATACGCCTGAACCATTTCAAATAATGAAATTTCACAGGCACCTAATGCAATAGACGGGTAGGGTTGAATTTCTGCCTGAACGTTACATTTTTTTAAATAGTCCACTAATTCTTTTGCTGCATCATTTCCATTGCCATTTATTTGCTTCATGATATAAGCAGATGCACAGTTTCTTGATTCAGCAAGCGCCTGGGCCATTGGCATGGATCCGCCAGTACATGTTTTAGGAGTATTAGGCACCATACCATAACCATCGAACATTTGTTGCTGGTCCTGAACAATTGTATTTGGTGTGAAACCAGATTTTTCAATTGCTAAAGAGTACAATAATGGCTTCATTGTGCTACCAACTTGTCTTTTAGTATTGATATTGACATGGTCGTATTTAAAGGTTTTAAAGTCAACTCCACCTACCCAAGCTTTTACTTCACCCGTGAATGGGTCGACCGCTAAGAAACCTGTTTGTAGTATTTGTTTATGGTACTTCAAGGAATCAAGCGGCGTCATTGTAGTGTCTAAGAATCTATTTTTATTCCAAGCAAATACACGCATTGGAACAATTTGGTCAAAAGTTTTCCTGATTACATCGTCACTTAGATCTTCTTTTTTTAAATTTCTCCAGCGATCAGTTTGTTTGATGGCTAGTTCAAGTTGGGTATTAAAATCTTTCCATACTTGGCCAGACTTGATTTTAGGTTGTAAATTAAATTCTTTTTGTAAATAGGCCATATGCCTTGCTACCGCTTCCTCGGCATATAGTTGCATTCTTGGATTTATGGTTGTATATATTTTTAATCCATCCTTGTACAAATTATAAGGGTCCCCATTACTTTTTTTATGTTCTTTGCACCATTTTTTCATAAACTCCCCCAGGTTCATTCTAAAATAGGGGCCTAATCCATTGTTTTCATCTAATTTTTTGAAGTTGGTGACTACTGGTAAATTTTTTAATTGTGTTGCTTGATCTGTTGAAATATATTTTTGACCAGCCATACGGTTGATCACCAGATTTCTTCGTTCTAAAGCCAATTTAGGATTTCTATTTGGATTAAATTTAGTAGGAGCATTGATCATACCAATCAATAAAGCAGCTTCTTCGATCGTTAATCTATCAGGCTCTTTTTGAAAGAAACTTCTTGATGCATTACTTACACCAAATAAGTTTTCACTGAATGGTACGGTATTTAAATATAATGTAATAATTTCTTGCTTTGTAAATTTGCGTTCCAATTTAACGGCTATAATACTTTCCTTAATTTTTTGAATGATACGTAATAACTTATTTCGTGTACCCCAATTATCCGTAAAAATATTTTTAGCGGTTTGCATTGTTATTGTCGAAGCTCCACCTTTGCTACCTAAAAAGGTAATTGCCCGAATTAACCCTTCTCCATCAATTCCATAATGGTCATAAAAACGTTTGTCTTCGGTGGCAACCAATGCTTGAATTAAATAAGGGCTAATATCGCGATATTTTACACTGATTCTGTCCTCTAAATAATATTTGCCCATGGGTGTTCCATCCTGTGCATATACTTGACTAGCTAATGATGCAGTTGGGTTTTCAATATCATTCAAGTCAGGCATATCTCCAATTAATCCCCAATTTAACATGAGTAAAAAAAGCACAAATACCCCAATACCAATGAAATAGTATTTCCAAAAAATACGTACCCAGTTTTTTGTAGTTTTTACAGCTTGGTTCACTTATAATTAATTATTATTTTAAAATATTGTTTAACATGAAAATTTTATATTTCTTAAAATCATTTAAAGTTTTTATTTGAATGATATTAGATTTTCCAATCGTGAAAATTTCATATTGTTTTTCATTTAATATGCTCGTCATATTCTTTTTAATTCTTGCATCCATCAACAGTAAAAACTTCAAAGACGTACTTGTGTTTTGGAAGGGACCTACCCATATAACATATACATCATTATCAATTTGAGAGATAGTTGCGCCAATTTTTTGCTTTGTATTATCTAAGTTAATAATATTTGTAACACTATCTTTCAATTTATCGGTAGTAAAGGCATTTATTTTATTGGCAACAATAGCAATATAATGCAATTCAGTTGTATCCTTTTTATAGATCGAATTTTCATGGTTACTAGCATTTACCTCAGCCATTATGGGTAAACTCGTATTGGAAGCCAAAGTGTCTACTGAATTTTCGATTATTAAGCTGTCCTTTCCAATTTGTAAGGTTGACAAGTACCTTTCAGTGTCTTTTCTATTTTTGATATCATTTAATATATTTTTTGCTTTGTCACGAATAAGATCATTTTTATTTTTCAAAATAATCGAATCTAAAATAACAATTGCTTTGTCGTCTTGTTTTTGTTGTGCGTACATTTTTACTTTAACAAATTCAAATGGGGTAGACCACCTTGTGTTTCTTAATATTGCATTAGTATTTGGTAGTATTTTTTCTAATTCAACCCAGTCTCCAATTTGACTAAGAAAATAGGCATCCTTATATATGTTTTCAACTTCTTTGTTTTTATTTTTTTCATTTACCTGTGCTTGTTTCTTTTTTATATAACTGCCATTGGGATATTGATTTGTGACAATATTAATAATACTGTCAGAGATACTTTTTTTACCATCATGTAAATATTGGCTAGCTAAATCAAGTAAAGCACGTTCGGTCGTAATGGGATCTATATTTTTTTGTATAATTTTATAATATATTTCTTTTGCTTTATTAAAATCGTTCAACTTCAATAAAAAAGTTTGAGCTACTGTGAGCGCAGCATTATTCCATTTAATTTCAGAAGCTTTATATTCGTCAATATTTTCAATTAATTTTATACTATTAGTATCTACATCAGATTTTATATTTTCAATTTTCTTTAAAGAGGTATCATTATTTGCATTTTGTGTTAATTGCTTAGATAATTTATTTACAATGGCAGTACTGGTTTTTCTTCGCCACATATCTACATTTGGCCTTTCACCCCATTTTTGAATGAAATTTTGTTTCCCTTGTGCTATGGTAGCATTATTTTCAAAGTAAAAATCAGTGCCTGAATTTTTATTAAGGATATTGACATTGTTATTACTTGATGTTGTACTAATGTAATTCAGGTTGTTTAACACGCTAATTTTGTCGTTAAATATTGTTTTTAAGCTGTTTGATTTAGCTATTATATTTTTGTTCCATTTCTCAGCATATTCTTTTTGTAACCCTATAGGTAATGAATAAATATATTGAAGACTATCTTCCTTTTGATATGCATTCATTTCCTGTTCAATGGTTGCTAGCCATTTTTTTCTAAGTGTTATTTGCTCAAATTGAGGGTTGGTTTTAATAACATTAGTGATACTGTCATATGCCATTTTTGCTAATCCATATCGATCATTATTGTAATTTATTTCACCAAGTAATTCAAATGATTTTTGCTTTTGTTGTTGGTTGGTTAAATTATAATTAACTGATGTGATTAACCATTCATTAGCTTTTTGAATTTGATTATATTGTATGGCTATTTTGGCCATTTCAAAATATATAATATCCTTAAATGGCTTATATTTTTCTCTTTTTGTAATACGCTCTAAATTCTTAGCTAATACCTGCCAATCACTATTTGCATTATTAGCTTGTATACGAACTAAATTAATAATTGCATATACACCAATTATGGGGTTGGGTGAATTATTACTTGCTTTATTAAACCAATAATATGCCTTATTGATATTGTTTGCTTTTTGCCATAATTGACCTATCAAAAAATACCACCTACTTTTTGCATTTGCGTCAATTGCATTGGGGATAGCTTCAATTAGATTTGTTGCTGCTTTATCATACATTTCCATCAAGTAATAGCCATAAGCAAATTGTTCATGTAAAAATGGCTGAAGTCGCTTAGGGAAATTACCGTCTGCTTTTAATAACTCTAATAAGCTTATTCCATCATTAATTTGGTTTGATTCCAAATAATTTCGCGCTTGCCAAATCATACTCTCATTTCTAACATTCGCATTTTCCCAAATTCGATTGTTTTCCTTTGTAGCGATTGAGAACTTGCCATTTGAATTCCGAAGATTACTTCCCATAGGTAAATCAACGCCATCTTCTTGATTGTCAAATGAGTAATTGATGAATTGTAAAATGCTCCCTGCAGTATCAAAGTTTTTATGGTATAAGTAAGCTTTTGCTAATAGTAAATAGGCGTCGTCAACCCAGTTGCTCCTTAAATCATGTAATACGATATTTGCATTACAACGATATATGATCGAATCAATACTGCTTTTTGAAATATTTGCTAAATCATAATCATAAAAACTGAGCAAGTTGCTATAATCTTCTTCATACTGAAATCTAGCATTTTGAATAATTTCTTTTAATTCCTCTTCGGCATTAAACAGATAGTTATATTGAGAAACAGTATTTTGATATGCTCTTCGACTTAGGGTATATTTCTTATTTAATAAAATTTCATAGGGGAGTGGTCTTTCTTCTTCCTGTGGAACTAATTTTTCAACGGTTTTATTTAGTTTGTCATTTGCTGCCTGTTTCACAACATTTGCCTTATTTAGAATGTCTCCTTTTACCTTTTTTTGTGTTGAATCTAATATGGCATTTACTTTTTTTACAATTTTTAATTGATTAAGATTAAAAATGCTATTTGAAGTGTCCTGAGCCTGAAGATGCATCGGAAATATTATCATAAACATAATAATTCCGTATCCTAGATAACAATATTTTGAAATTGGTTTACTGGCAAACATAATATGACTAAAAACTCCTTAAAAGTACAATTTATATGCTTTATTTTGACAAAAATTGCAATACCATCGTATCTTTAACAGGTATTTATCCCTATGCCAAATTTAGACATCAATAATACCTTTAAAAGGACTAGTAACACATACCGTTTAGTGGTGATGAATGATGATACCTATGATGAAGTAGCAGCCATTAGATTTTCCAGAAATTCGGTATATATTGGTTTTAGCATTTGCTTTATTTTATTAGTAGGGTTGACAATTGGTCTAATTGCCTTCACTCCCCTCAAGTATTATATACCTGGGTATGGTTCAAAAGAGAGTAGAACAACATTACAGCTTCTGAAAATCAAAACCGATTCTTTGGAACAATCCATGCACGATAAAGACATTTATTTGGAAAGCTTAAAGAAAGTGCTGAATACAAATACACCTCAGCAATTGGATACCATGCCGCTTCAAATAAGTGACGGTAAAAAAATCACTGATTAATTTTTATAAATTGAAGAATATTCCTTCTGCAGAAAAAAAAAATGTTTGGTCAAAATTTGCAGGTTTAGCATCACAATGGGCAGTTGCTATCTTTGTATTATTATTTTTTGGGAAGTATTTGGATTCGCTTCATTTATTTGAACTTAATGCGCCCATATTTATATGGATACTTCCTTTCATTTTTATCATTTTTTCACTGATCCGAATTATTAAAGAAACAAGTACTTCAAATGTTGATAAAAATAAGCACTGATCAATTTTTGTATTAAAATTTTAACATAATGACACGTAAGCAAATCATTCCCATACTATTTATTTTTGTTTTGATAAATGCTTTATCATTATTTGGTAATGCTTATTTTTCGGAACCCACCTTTTTGAAATTCAAATTTGTAATGGTGGTAAATTTAATGTTGTTTGGCATGTCTATATTTAATTTTATGAGGTTAAAAAAAATGGATGCTACAAATCCCCATGCCATGGTAAGATCAGTAATGGTAGGGACATTATTGAAAATGCTGATTTTCGCAGGAGCCGCTTTGGCTTATGCTACTCAAACAAAAACGCCTGTTGGAATGTCAACCCTGCTGGTTAGTATGGGATTATACTTAGTTTATACTTGGCTTGACATTAGATGGACACAAATAAAAAAATCCTAATTTAGGGTTTATTAAATGGCAAAAATTGAACATCCATTAGGAGCCCTTCGTCATTATTTACCTGAAGGAGCATTTGAACCTGTTGTTCATTTAATTAATTTATATAAAGTTCATTTAACAGTTACTAAGGAACGAAAATCTGTATTAGGTGATTATCGACATGCAGGTATGGGGTCTAATCATAAAATTTCAGTGAACGGCAACCTTAATAAGTATGAATTTTTAATTACACTATTACATGAACTTGCACATTTACTTTGTTTTGAGCAATTTAAAAACAGGGTAGAAGCGCATGGAAAAGAGTGGAAAAATATTTATAGTACTTTATTAACTGAGTTTATCAGACTAAATATTTTTCCATCAGATATTCAAAAAAGTTTGCAAAAAACATTACTTAATCCAGCAGCGACTGCTAATGGTGAAACCGCATTATTATTGGTTTTGCGTAAATATAACGATGTTAAAAAGGATGGACATTCATTTGTCGCACATTTGCCAGAAGGGACATTATTTGAGTCCTTGAAGGGTCGCATTTTTCGTCGTGGTAAAAAAAGACGTATTAGAATAGAATGTGTTGAAGTAGCCACCGGTCAGTTGTATTCATTTAGTGCACTCACAGAAGTAAAAGTAATCCAAGGGTAGCTGGTTAAAAAAAACAAAAAGGCCTCGATATTCGAGGCCTTTTTAAAAATCATAAGAGAATTTTTCAAAGCCATTATTTTCTTCGAAAATGGCGTATGAAAAATCAAGCTACAGCCTTCTTCACTAAATCAGCTGCTTCGCTCAATAAGATAGCAGATTGTACTTTTAATCCACTCTCGTCAATTAATTTCTTTGCTTCCACAGCATTTGTTCCTTGTAAACGAACAATGATTGGAATATTAATATTGCCCAATTTGTTGAAGGCTTCAATAACACCGGCAGCAACACGATCGCATCGAACGATACCACCAAAAATGTTAATTAAAATAGCTTTTACATTAGGATCTTTCATGATAATTCTGAAACCTGCCTCTACAGTTTGTGCATTTGCAGTACCTCCTACGTCTAAGAAGTTAGCTGGCTCGCCACCACTTAATTTAATCATATCCATTGTTGCCATTGCTAAGCCTGCACCATTCACCATACATCCTACGTTACCATCTAGTTTAACAAAGTTTAAGTTAAACTCACCTGCTTCAACTTCAGTAGGATCTTCTTCAGTCACATCGCGCATTGCTAATAAGTCAGGATGACGCATTAAAGCGTTATCATCTAAATTCATCTTACAATCCACTGCTATGATTTTATCATCTGAAGTTTTGAATAAAGGATTTATTTCAAGCATAGCACAGTCTAATCCAACATATGCGTTGTATAAATTAGTTACAAATTTTACGCAGTTCTTCAAAGCATCGCCACTTAATCCTAAGTTGAAAGCAATTTTTCTTGCTTGAAAACCTTGTAAACCACCACCAGGGTGAACCCACTCTTTGTATATTTTTTCAGGAGTGTCATGTGCTACGTCTTCAATGTTCATACCACCTTCGGTACTATACATGATTACATTCATTCCTTTTGTACGATCTAATAGGATTGATAAGTAAAACTCTTTAGTTGGTTGAGGACCATCATAATAAACGTCTTGAGCTACTAAAATTTGGTTAACAACTTTACCCGCAGCCCCAGTTTGTATTGTTACTAATGTTCCACCTAAAATGTTTTTTGCAAATTTTTCGATGTCTTCTGCTGACTTACCTACAGCAACACCGCGTTGTTCAGTACCAACTATTGAGCCTTTGCCACGACCACCTGCATGAATTTGTGCCTTAACAACAGCAAATTTATTATTGGTATCTGCGGCTATTTTTTTATAAGCTGCAACAGCGTCTTCTACATTTTTAACTGCGACCCCTTCTTGAACTGGGACATTGTACTTTTTTAGTAATTCTTTTGCTTGGTATTCGTGCAGATTCATGTTGATGAAATTTTGGCGAAGATAATAGATAAATGGCAGATTTTAAGCCAAAAAATGAACTTAAAAAAGGGATAAAAATATATTTTGTTGTTTAAACATTGATTTGTAATTTTGGAGTCTATAAATTTTATAGGATATTTATAAATAATTAAAAAAACAATTCAATATGAAAAAAATCGTGTTATCAGTAGTAATGCTTGCATCAGTAGCGTTATTCTCATTTACTCCAAAAACAACTAAGACAGAAGAAACCACTTTTTCAGTAGATGCTACAAAAAGTAGAGTTGATTTTACTGGTTCAAAAACAAGTGATTTCCACACTGGTTATTTCCCTGTTAAATCGGGTTCTGTAAAAGTGGTGGATGGTAAATTAGTGGGAGGTACTTTCGCAGTTAATGTTGCTGGAATGAAAGTAACTGATGGCGCAGGTGATAATTTAATGAAACACCTTATTTCTGCTGATTTTTTAGATGCTGTAAACTTCGCGGAAGCAACTTTTACGATCAATAGCGTTAATTATACAAGAGCTGATAGAGCTACAGTAACAGGTGACCTTAATTTACATGGTGTAAAAGCGCCTATCACTTTCGTTGCTTACATTAGAAGTGTTGATGCAGCAAAAGGTTTCTTTGCGGAAGCGTTTTTCCCATTAGACAGATCAGTATTTGGTATTAAATATGGTATTGGTGCAATTGATACAGACGTTCAATTAGCGATCCATTTGTATGCAAAAAAATAGTTTTACTATTTTGAACTTATAGAAAAGGCCTCCAATTGGAGGCCTTTTTGTTAGGGGTTATTTATTTTAATGCGTATTTTTTGAATTCCTCAATCAGACAAAGTCTGATTTCAATCATCATATCTCGTAGCGTTCTTTCAAAATATGTAAGTGATGCAAAGCATGCCCAAAAATGATAAAGCCTAAAGCGTTTACTGATATTGGATTATTGCTAGCGGTTCCTTGGCTTTTAATTTGATCGTCGGTAAAGGATGCAAATAATAGGTTGGTTGACTGCCTTACTACTCGCCATTCCACTAACATATCCTTCCAGTTTCTATTCGCTGCTGTTCCGTTTTTGGCATATTCGTTTTCATCAAATCCGGCAATTGCATTTGGCTCTTTTCTTGCAATGGCAAGTGCTCGGTAAGCAAATATTCTTTCGGTATCAATAACGTGTTGAAACATTTGCTTTATTGTCCATTTATCGGGGCCATATGCATAATTTATTTTCTCCAGTGGTATGGCTGCCCAGAAATCAATAATGCGATCGTTGTATTGCTGCACTAAAATGGAGTAATCCTTACCACTTGTATAGTTGATATATGTTTGGTAAAAACTACCATACTCGGTCGCGCTTGGTCTTGACATATTTATTTTTTTGGGGATGATTTATATTTGTAATTAATTCTTGAGTTTATTTTTTGACTTATTATTAGTTGTTTTTTGGCTGCTATAGATACTTGCAATTTGGATTGCTTTAGCCGCATTTACAATACCTCCAGCGGATGCAATTTCAGATAAACTTTTTGTTTCTTCTTTTTGAGGTATATCATAACTAATGTCCTGATCATTTGGCTTCCAAACACTTTGCTTAATTATTTTTTTAACTTCCAATGCGGTAAGGGAAGGGAAGTAGGAGCGAATCATAGCTGCAATGTGACTTACAATCGGAGCAGCCATACTCGTACCTTGTAAATAGCCATGATTGTTTACACCTGGTAATGTTGAGTAAATTTTGTTTCCAGGTGATAACACGTCTACGATGGATGATCCATAATTACTAAAGTCGGTCAACAAGGTTTCATTGATAAAATAATCACTACTAGCGGCAACAGTGATAACATTTTTTGCAGTATCCTTTAAAAAATAGGAGTAGGGATTGGGATAAACAGGTTTAATATTAAGGTCATAATACTCATTTCCTGCAGCATGAACAATTAATACATCTTTGCTTGCTGCATAGCGGATGGCACTGTCCACCCAAATTTGCTCAGGTGAATAAGATTTGCCAAAACTCATGTTGATTATTTTAGCGCCATTGTCAACTGCGTATCTTATGCCCAGTGCAACATCTTTATCATATTCATCTCCATCGGGTACTACGCGTATTCCCATAATTTGTATTGCAGGATATAATTTATCAACTTTCCAACTACTATCCGGAATACTTGCAACTAAACCTGCTACATGCGTACCGTGTTTTGAACTAGGGCCAGTAATGTCATTATTGCCATAATATTTATCTGCAAAATTTTCGTAATTATCTTTAATGATTGCAGCTCTTATATTTTCAGGTGGTGTAGATTTCGCATTAGCTGATATTTCTTTTCCTTCAATGTATTCTTTTAATTCGGCCATCACTTCAGTATAAGGTGACTCTTTTTCAATACCTAAAATTTGAGCTGTTCTAAGATAGGCTAACTTGGCATCCAATGCGGTACGACCCAATGGCTGAAATGGTTCCAATGTTTGTACCGTGAAATTAGAATCGTTTATTTCTTTGATTATTACTTTACCTAATTTCTGTAATGCATTTGTAGCCATTTTGATATACTGTAAATTCGCAGCGTCCTCATCACTAAATTCAATTTCTTGAGCAGTTTGTTTCCAAACTTTATATTGATTTTTTTGAATTTCAGATTTTAATTCGTTGGTGTCAGAGATCAATTCAAATTGAGCTTTATACTTATGGTAAATTCTCGATTTTTCAGCGGCAGCTTTATTAATGTTTTGTCCATCCTTGCCACCTAAAAAGTTCCATCCATGTATATCATCGATATATCCATTTTTGTCATCGTCAATGCCATTGTTTTGAATTTCCTTAGGGTTTGTCCAAAGTTTATTTTTTAATTCAATGTGCATTGTATCCACACCGCCATCCATAACGGCTACAATTACGGGAGATGGTTTTTTGTTGAAGCCTTGTAAATATTTGTATGCTTGTTGCAGACTAATTCCATGAACTGTATCGGTATCATAATCCTTCCAATGCCAATTGATATTTGATACATTGGTTTGTGCAACAACAACTAAATGTAAAAAGGTACAAATTCCGATAATTAATAAACGCTTCATATAACTAAAGGTCAAATTTAATTCCTTGTGCAAGAGGTAAAGTAGTACTCCAATTAATGGTATTTGTTTGACGACGCATATAGGCTTTCCAAGCATCACTTCCACTTTCTCTACCACCACCTGTTTCTTTCTCACCACCGAATGCACCACCAATTTCAGCGCCACTTGTGCCAATATTTACATTCGCAATTCCACAATCACTTCCTTGTGCAGATAAGAATAATTCAGATTGTCTCATATTCAAAGTCATTATTGCAGACGATAACCCTTGAGGTACATTATTTTGAATAGCAATGGCTTCCTCTATGGTTTTATATTTCATAACATATAAAATTGGAGCGAAGGTTTCGTGTTGCACAATTGCATAATCAGGCTTAGCTTCAGCAATACATGGTTTTACATAACAGCCGCTTTCAAATCCAACTCCTTCTAATACACCCCCTTCCACTAAGAATTTGCCTCCTTCTTTTTTACAAGCCTCAATGCTTTGTAAATATAATTTTACTGCATCCTTATCAATCAATGGCCCCATATGATTATGGGCATCAAGTGGATCGCCAATTTTAATTTGTTGATAGGCTTTAGTTAGTTTTTCAACAAATCGATTATAAACATTTTCATGTATAATTAATCGTCTTGTAGTTGTACATCTTTGACCTGCTGTTCCAACTGCTCCAAAGACAGCTCCAATTAAAGACATATCTAAGTCAGCATTTTCAGTGATGATAATCGCATTATTTCCACCTAACTCTAAAATAGTTTTACCAAGTCTTTCTGCAACTGCTTTATTTAGTTCTTTACCCATTCTGGTTGATCCTGTCGCAGAGACTAATGGTATGCGTGTATCATGGCTCATCCATTCTCCAACCTCACGACCTCCTTGTATTAAATTATTTACGCCCTCAGGTACATTATTTTCAGCAAAAACTTTTGCAACAATATTTTGTACCGCATTTCCGCATAGTGGTGTTTTTTCACTAGGTTTCCAAACAGTTACATTCCCACATACCCATGCCAAAGCTGCATTCCAACTCCATACCGCTACTGGGAAATTAAAGGCTGATATGATGCCAACAATACCCATTGGGTGCCATTGCTCATACATTCTATGTGAAGGTCTTTCACTGTGCATGGTTAAGCCGTATAGTTGTCGAGATAGGCCTACAGCAAAATCACATATATCTATCATTTCTTGTACCTCACCCAAACCTTCTTGCAAACTTTTTCCCATTTCATAGCTTACTAATTGACCTAGTGCTTGTTTTTGAACACGTAATGCTTCACCAATTTGTCGCACTATTTCACCTCTTTTTGGCGCTGGCCATTTTCTCCATTCTAAAAACGCAGACGAAGCTATATTGATCACATTTTCATATGCATCTTTGTCAGTGGTGCTTACTGCACCAATTAATTTTGCATCAACAGGGGAGTAACTAACAATCAATGCTCCTTTACTTGCAATGACTACTGTGCCTGTTGAAGTTCCATCATTTTGTTTTTTTAAATTCAACTGATTTAAAAATTCCATACTTATTTTTTAATTTTTTCGATAATATTCGTTGTAGAAAAACCATCAACAATTGGATTAATAATAACTTTTCCTCCATTTGCAATTACTTCCTTCGCACCAACAATGGTTTCAATGGTATAGTCGCCCCCTTTAACTAATACGTCAGGTAAAAGCGAGGTAATTAATTCATAAGGGGTGTCCTGGTCAAAAACAACCACAGCATCCACTAATACCAAATTAGCTATTACTAACGCACGACTATCTGTTGAATTTATGGGTCGTTCTGGCCCTTTCAATCTTTTGATACTTGCATCGCTATTGAGACCAACTATTAAATAATCAGCTTCCTTAGCAGCTTGTCCAATTGAGTATAAATGTCCTGGATGTAAAATATCAAAACAACCATTGGTAAAGGCTACTGTTTTGCCTAAAACCTTCCAGGCGCTTATCCTTGCCTTTGCTTGCTCAATGGTCATTATTTTATTTGGTATGCCTTCTACAAATCTCATATTATTTGACTTGTTTATTTAAAATAGGAAGCATGATTAAACTTAAGCCACCTAAAACAATGATGATTAAAAATTGAGCGAACCATTGTATTGTCCCATTCGCTAAACCAAGTGTATATTCAATTCCGTTTAATTCTAATACTTTTGCCATTAAATAGGCATATGCTCCAATACCACCGGGTGTTATGATCATGCCAATACTTGCATAGGCTAAACAACTTATGGCTGTTGCAAATGAGCTTGCGGTACCTTCTGTTCCCATTAAGCCAATATAGGTAGCTAATAAATACATGAACCAAATACCAAATGAATAAAGGAAAAATAAATTGTGTTTTTTCAATTTAGTGGCACTAATAACGCCCTCCCATATCCCTTTAAATATATTTTTAATACTTGTGAATGTTTTTTGCAGCTTGGATCGGAAAATAAAAAGAACAATGATTACAAGAAATATGATTCCTATAACAATAAATGGGAAATATGGATTGCTGTCGGAGGAAGCATTTTGCGATTTCAATGACATCAATTGTTGCCAACCTGCTTCGATTACATTAAACTGCAAAAAGAGTGCTAATAAAAAAACAATGCCTAAACTAAGTACATCAAAAGCTCGTTCGGCGACAATTGTTCCAATAATTTTATCGGCTGGCACTTTTTCATACTTTGCGATAATACTGCATTTTAAAACTTCACCTAAGCGAGGCACGGCTAAATTGGCCAAGTATCCAATAAGAACAGCTAAGAAAGTATTCGTAATGGAGGGCTTATATCCAAGTGGCTCCATGATCAACTTCCACCTTAGCGCCCTAAGTAAATGAGAAAAACCAAGAATTATGGAGACGGGTATTAAAATCCAATAATTTGTAGTTTTTAGTGCAGTAGTGAATTTAGCCCATTCTTGAGGGGGAATTTGGTGTAAACTCCACCAAATCAATAATATGCCAATGAGTAAAAAGAAGGCTATTTTCAGAAATTTACCCATTATCGTTCGTTTTTTTTAATACAACGCAATTTACGACCTATTGTCTTATTAAAATGGTAAAATGGCCTGATTTATTGCCCTTTTTTTGTCGTTTCTTAAAGTGAGTAGTATTTCGTACCTTCGCAAACTCAAAGATGGTTCTGAGTTAAATCCAAAAAGGAATGTCTGAAAAAAAACGAATATTATACATTGCAACTGAAATGTCACCTTATTTAGAGTTGACAGAATTTGCAGAGTTAATTAATAAACTTGCAATTAAAAGTAATGACAGCGGGTTAGAAGTTCGTTGCATTATGCCTCGATTTGGTGTAATTAACGAAAGAAGACATCGTTTGCATGAAGTCGTTAGACTTTCAGGCATCAATGTTCAGGTTGATGGGGACGATTATCCACTTCAAATTAAGGTTGCTTCATTACCAAATGCAAGGCTTCAGGTATATTTCTTAGAAAACGAAGACTTTTTCAAGCGTAAGCAAATTTTTCATGATGAAAATGAAACTTGGTTTGATGACAATGCTTTAAGGACTATATTTTTTTGTAGGGGTGCACTCGAGACTGTGAAAAAATTTGGCTGGCCTCCGGATGTTATCCATTGTAGTGGTTGGATGTCTGGTTTAATTCCGGCATATATCAAAACTGCATTTAAAAAAGAGCCAGTATTTGCAAATTCAAAAGTTATATTCACCATTGGCGCGAATACTTTTGAAGAGAAACTAGGTAAGGACTTTTTATCAAAAGCGTTGATTAATGTTAATATAAAAGACAAGGATCTTGAATCTTTCAAGGATTTAAACAATACAGCTATGTTCAGAGGTGGCGCAACTTATGCTGATGCCATTACTTTTGGATCAGATGTCATTGAGAAAAAATTAATTGCTGAGTTCTCAACTGTAAAAGGTAAAAAAGTAGTTCCTTTTAATGGTTGGGATTCTGATTTAACAGAGTATTTAGATTTATACAACGAACTTGCAGGCAAGTAAAGACAAATTAATTCATGGCAGCAAATAATATTGTGAGAAGTATTTCGGTTACTTTATTTATAGGTTTTCTCTTTTCAGCATGTACTCGAATCGGGACAACTGAACTGGGTTTAGGTTTACTACCATCAGCTGATTCATACAGTACAAAGGACACTATTTTAGATGTTGAAACAGAAACTGTTGAACGTGAAGATTCTACAAAATTTTATGGAACAGATGATTATGTAGTTGGTAATATTGCCAATGACCCTATTTTTGGTACTACTGCGGCGAGTATGTTTTTCCAATTAAAACCTTCTTTTTTCCCTTATAGTACGAGAGGTAGTAGAGATAGTGTTGATGTAGATTCTGCAGTTTTGATACTTTCATATAAAGGTTTTTACGGTGATTCTTCAAATCCTGTAACCTTAAACTTGCGAAGAATTAGTGCCTCAACGCCATTGAACATAGACACTTTATATGCTAGTAATTATCCCGAGGCGTATAACATACAGTCTGATGCAACTATGGCGAATCCTTATACGTTGAATTTTTCGCGTGTGCAAGACTCTGTCATAAATAGGTTTGAAGCAGCAAAAAATCAAATTAGAATTCCTTTGAATAAAACATTTACAGATTTATTCTTAAAAACTTTTGATTCAACAACGGCCTATAAATCCGATTCAACACTTCGAAAATATTTCCCAGGATTCGCTTTAACTGCAAGTGCGTCAAGCAATAATAATGTGCTAGTGAGAATTAATTTATCAGACACAAATACTAAACTCGCTTTATATTATAGAACAAATTCAACAACCGTAATTGGTGGTAGAGACACCATTGTTGATTATTTCAAATTTAGCATTTATAGTAACGGGTTCGCCAATTTTGTAAAGCGAAATCGATCAGCTTCGGAAGTGAGCAAACATTTTGGTGTTGCGAAGGACTCTTTAATATATGTTCAAACAAGCCCCGGTACTTTAGTGAAAATTAAAATACCAGGTATTAAAAGTTTTGCAAACAAAATTATTCATCGTGCTGAATTAATTGCAGAGCAAGTTCCTGTTTCTGCTCCTAGTAGTTTAGAATCTAAATGGACGGCACCAGCTTATTTATTTTTAGGTGCCTATGATAGCGCCTCTAAAACAATTAGGAATGTTCCTAATGATTATCAAGGAACTCAAAATTCATCTCAATTTGCTCGATTTGGTGGAAAAGTGATTTATAGATCCATTCAAGGGTATGACAATGTCGCTACCTATAATTTTGATTTAAGTAGATACATGCAAGGTATTGTTTCAAGAAAGGATTCAATTTTTGACCTAAGACTAATAGCTCCTGTGAATGAAAAAATTAAATTTGTTCCTCAATACCCTTATAATTTGACAGGCGGCAATGATTATATTTCAACTTTTTTTGCTAATAATCCAGCCATTGGACGCGTTAGACTTGGTGGAGGTTCCCATTCTAAGTTTAGAATGCGCTTGAAGGTTTATTATTCTGATTTATAATGAATTCGATTTATTAATATATTTGCACTTTACAACAAACATCTAAATAATACAATATGCCTTATTTATTTACCTCTGAGAGTGTTTCTGAGGGACATCCAGACAAAGTAGCGGATCAGATTTCTGACGCTTTAATCGACAATTTTTTAGCATTTGATCCACAATCAAAAGTGGCATGTGAAACTTTAGTAACTACTGGTCAAGTTATATTGGCAGGTGAGGTAAAATCTAAAGCATATTTAGACGTTCAAACTATTGCACGTGATGTAATCAAGAAAATTGGTTACACAAAAAGTGAGTATATGTTTGAAGCGGATAGCTGTGGTGTATTAAGTGCTATCCACGAACAATCAGCTGATATTAACCAAGGTGTTGATAGAAAAAAGAAAGAGGAGCAAGGTGCTGGTGACCAAGGTATGATGTTTGGCTATGCAACAAACGAGACCGATGATTATATGCCATTGGCTTTGGATTTAGCGCACAAAATTTTAATTGAGTTAGCTGCTTTAAGAAGAGAAAACAAGCAAATTAAATATTTACGTCCTGACGCAAAATCTCAGGTGACTTTAGAGTACAACGACAAAAACGAGCCGGTAAGAATCGACGCGATTGTGGTGAGTACACAACATGATGATTTTGATGCTGAAGGAAAGATGTTAGCTAAAATCAAAAAGGATATTGTTGAGATATTAATTCCAAGAGTAAAAGCTAAGTATAAGAAATACGCTAAGTTGTTTAACAATGACATTAAGTATCATATTAACCCTACAGGTAAGTTTGTAATTGGTGGTCCTCACGGAGACACTGGTTTAACTGGCCGTAAAATTATCGTAGATACTTACGGTGGTAAAGGTGCACACGGTGGTGGTGCTTTCTCTGGTAAAGATCCAAGTAAGGTAGACCGTTCTGCAGCGTATGCAACACGTCATATTGCGAAGAACTTAGTAGCTGCAGGGGTGGCTTCTGAAGTATTGGTTCAAGTTTCTTATGCAATTGGTGTGGCTAAACCTACTTCTATTAATGTCAACACTTACGGTACATCTATAGTAAAGATGACCGATGGTCAAATTGGTAAATTAGTGGAGTCTATCTTTGATATGCGTCCTTACTTTATCGAGCAAAGATTAAAGTTAAGAACACCAATGTATAGTGAGACTGCTGCTTACGGACATATGG
>JACCDH011384117.1_pt1 | contig 18466 bp, 16 predicted proteins | sample 7442481 | NCBI WGS metagenome assembly JACCDH01 (sample SAMN15323433, study PRJNA562643) | freshwater metagenome | isolation source: river surface water | place: USA:Blue River Watershed | collected 2017-08-15 | reverse complement strand
CGGGGATGATGGAGTTTCCACCGCGGTCATTGACAAACTTGACCAATTTTAACATGTGCATTCTTTCTTCATCACTGTGCGCATAAAGAAATGCGGCTGTCCCGGGAAATCCTTGGCGTTCGGCCCAGGTGGCCATGGCCAAGTAGGTATGGCTGCTCTCTGCTTCCACCAAGATTTGGTCGTTCAGGGCTTTTTCTACTTTTTTATTAATCATGTTTTTTTTTGTAAAGTTAGCATTGAAGACGGAGTAAAGAATCAAACAGGAGATTTTTTCTTCTTCAAAATGGAACAGAATAGGATGTAGGAATTTTAATAAAAGGAAGCGGCAAGGGGAGGTGAGGTTTATTGGATTTTGAGAAATAAAAAAATAGTACTTGTACTATTTTTTTGAAACCTAAAAAACGTAACTAGTTGGTAATCAGCAGTTGAAAATGTCGAAGGGGGGGCTTTTGGAAAATTTATTTGAATAATTCATTAGATTCGGTTCAAAATCTATAAACATGAGAGTTGTATATAAATGGCATAGCCTAACCGTTTTCGGATCAAATCTCAGCAGTGGCGCATATACCTATACCTTGGTGGCCGATGGGGCCATTGTTGCTTCTAAAAAAATGGTGAAACAATAAACAGAAAAAACGATGAAACACAACATGACACATAAAAATGCCTTTTTGGTTCTGTTTTTTCTGATTGAAGTTGCCAGCTTTGGACAGAAATATGGTAACATCTGGCAATTTGGCAATCAAATTGGTCTAGATTTTAATTCTTGCGAACCTGAAGTGATCACAGGTGCAAATATTGGTTTTGAGGGATGTGCCGCTATTTCTGACTCAACCGGACAGCTTTTGTTCTACACCAATTCCGATAAGGTATGGGACAAAGAACACAATGTCATGCCAAATGGAATAATCAATAATACTTCTGGTACTCTATCACAGGTGATCATTATCCCAAAACCACTTTCGTCAAATATCTATTACATTATCACGACCAAACCGCAAGCTGCAATGGACAATCTTCTCAGTTATCATGTTATTGATCGTACACTCAATGGAGGGTTGGGTGATGTCCAAAGCTCCGATAATGTCATGTCTAATTTAATTATCGCTGAACAGATAGCTGCTACATACCACAGCAATGGAACAGATATTTGGTTGATGGCTCATGAATATGAAACCAGTAAATTCCTTGCTTTTTTGGTAAACGGTAATGGTATTTCTAATGATCCTGTTATTTCTGATATTGGCCCCGCCCATCAGAATTGTTCGTCTAATATAAATGCAAGAGGAGAGATAAAGTTTTCTCCTGATGGAACTCGGTTGGTGATGAATGCAAATGGAATTGGAACTGGAGGTCCACAAGGTGTGAATGTTACAACAAGTTTTTTAGCCTTGTTTGATTTTGATAACAATACGGGAGTGGTTTCCAATCCAATAAATCTTCCGTTTAGTCGAGGGGAGTATGGCGTATCTTTTTCGCCAGACAACAGTAAATTATATGGAACAACTTGGAAAAGTTTTGGTTTTTCCATGCAAGATTACAATTATTTATACCAGTTTGATTTGACCAGTAACAATCCTCAGCAGATCATTGACTCCAAACAAATTATTGATTCTATGTTGGTGCCAACTTCTTACGGTACACTTAAAATAGGTCCAAATGGCAAAATCTATGTGCGCTATATAAGTGAAAATTATCTTGGGGTAATTCAATTTCCAAATTTAACCGGAGAACAATGCGGTTACCAAAGAAATGGATTGTATTTAGGGGAAATCTCGGATGTCTTTCAGTATGGATTAAACCACTATATCGAGTATCAAGATTATTGTGATTCACATGTCTATGTGATGGATTCATTGCCTCAACCTAAACTCTATATATATCCCAATCCGCTCACGTCACAATCTAAATTGATTTCAAATGTCCCATTGAGCGATGCAACATTGAATATTTTCAGTTGTCAAGGTGATCTAGTTCTTCAAATTAGGAATGTCAATCAACATTTAGTTGAGATTAATCGAGATCATTTAAACAATGGACTCTATTTTCTGACTGTGGAAGAAAATGATGAAATTATTTATCGTGAAAAATTGGTGGTTGAATGAGTCTTGAATGTTAGTTTAATATTGAAACAATAAAATGTTGAAACGATGAATCAACACATGCAGCTTAAGTTTTTATTATTTGTTCTATTTTCTCTGCAGCTAAGTTTGGTCTTGGGACAGTCAATAAATATTCATTCTATATCTTTTTTTAGGGAGGTGTCAGGAATGAACATTGAAGATAGTCATTACACCTTAAATGGTGAATATATGAACCAATCTTCAAGACAAAAGCTTTTGAACCCAAACAATTTTGGCCCAATGGGATTGTATAACAAGTCAGTGAGCATTTATGATGGTTATACCAGTTCAAATAGCCTTATCAATGTTGCTCAGCAACCTAAGAGCACCTTGTTTTTTTTTGGGTCATTTGACAAAACAAGTGAAACACTGAATCAATTTACCGATTTGGAAATAGATGCTCTGTATCAATGGTCATTAAATGGTGGTAAATGTATTATTGCGAATAGTGCTAGGATGATGGTTGGTTTTGATGTTAGTTATGATGCAGGGATTTTAGGTGAAAAATGGGGGTTTAATATCATTAACGACTATCCTTCATTAATAATCCCAAACAATGAGGGAGAGTCAACCACTATTTTTAATGGGATATTTGGAATCATTTCAAATGTCTTTCAAGGAGGAGCTGCACAAGGATATTTTGATATTATTCCCCAAAACAGCAGTGTATTGGCGACGGATAATGAAGGGCGTCCAACCTTAATATTGGATTGTACCACCATGGATTTGATTCTGGCAGATGTAGATGCCTTTACGAGTTTTGGCCAAGTTACGCAAGGTCCCAACATCAGCTCCGATCAAGATGTCTTTTGGGCCAACACCATTGCTTTCATGGATCAATTGGACACGGTATGGGTTTCTCCATCGTTAAATGTTTCTTACGATACACTTTCTGTCGCGTCCAACTTTTACCAATATCAGTGGTATTTCAATGATGAACCCATCATTGGAGCCACAGACCCTCAATACATCACAACCCAAAATGGTTTGTATTACGCGGAAGTTACTCTAACAGGGGGGTGTAAATCCAAGTCCAATTTTGCTTTTTATGATACTTTTCCCTTGGATAAACCCATTGAGGATCCAAGTGCTGATACCTTGATCATGCCCAATGTTTTTTCACCCAACAACGATGGTAGTGGTGATTTTTTTGAACCCATAGAAATTTCAGGTTATCATGTGAATGAAATTTCAGTTTACAATAGATGGGGTTCATTGGTGCACCAAGTAAGAAACCCAGATTTTTTGTGGGATGGATCTACGGATCATCAGTATGCCAGTGAAGGGGTATATTACTGGGTGTTGGATTATCAAAATAAAAAAGGAGTGTTGTATACAAAATCTGGAATGGTCCAATTGGTTAGATAGAAAAAAGCATTCAATGAAGACAACGTTGGTGTGTTTACACAAACCTTAGGATAGAAAACATCCTTGGTATATCAATTCCATTTTTCAAATGCTCAATTAGATAATGCGCCATCAAAGGGGCTTGCAAAACCCCCTTGGTTCCTAAGCCATTGAAAATCCCATACTGAGGTTGCTGTGGCAAGGTCCCAATGATGGGGTTTCTGTCTATGACAGTGGGCCGCAATCCTACTTGAACACTTTCAATATGCAATGCAATGGGCAAATGTTCCCTCAACTTTTTTGTTAGATCATCCACAAGGTTCTCATCCACTGTAGTGTCTGATTTTTCCCACTCATAGCTCGATCCTACGCGCAGTTTATGATCATTCGTCGGTATGGCAAAGTTGCCATAATGTACAATGTGCTGAGGGATGGTTTGTTCTGCTTTTACCGACAACACATGTCCTTTGTTGGGGATAATCCTGATCCTTTCAAACCCTTTGGGCATTGCGGCCAAACCGGTGCAAAAAATGATGCGGTTGTATGATGCCTTCTTTTCTGCATCTGCTAACCGTTCTTCAATGGCTTGTTTACCCAGATTCACATATTGCTGGCTTTTTTGAAAATATTCTCGGGTGGTTTCCAAAAACTCAGGAACATTGAGCCACCCTGATGTGAGCACACTGCCACTTTGAAAAGTCTGTTGCCAGAGAGGGAGTTTTTCTTTGGGTAATCCCAGTAAATTTTCGTATTTGGTTAAGATGGATTTCATGTCCCAGTCCCGTGCATATTGGGCGTCGGGAAAAATGCGGTGAATGGGGGAGTGGTGAAAACTTTTCACCCCCAATACCTCATTGCATCTTTCAAAAAAAGTTGTACAATGGTGCAACAGATCATGGATGTGCTCGGGTGCGGTGATCCGTTTAAACGAAACGGGATTCCACAATCCCGCTGCGTATTTCGATGAACAATATTGCGTTTCGTCGTTCCAGATGTCGATGTCAATTCCACGGTGTTGGCATTGGTGGGCAAGCACACTTCCGGCTAAGCCCTGCCCAATGATCAACCATTTTTCACTCATTGAATCACGTTGAGGCGTCGTCCAATTTTGGTGAAGGCCGAAACGGCGCGGTCTATGTGCTCTGGCTCATGTGCCGCAGACAATTGAACGCGTATCCTTGCTTGTCCTTTGGCTACCACCGGATAGAAAAATCCAATAACATAAATGCCTTCTTTCAATAGAGCATCGGCAAAATCTTGCGCCAACTTGGCGTCATACAGCATCACGGGAACAATAGCGGATTCGCCGTCTTTGATGTCAAAACCTGCAGCTTTGATTCCGGTTTTAAATCGTTGAATATTGTTCTCCAATTTGTCGCGCAATGTTGTTGTTGAAGACAATAAGTCAAAAACAGCAATGGATGCGCCAACAATACTTGGAGCCAAACTGTTCGAGAACAAATAAGGTCTGCTTCTCTGTCGCAGCATCTCGATGATTTCTTTTTTTCCTGTGGTAAATCCACCCATGGCTCCGCCCAATGCCTTGCCCAGCGTACCCGTAATGATGTCAACCCTGCCTAATACGTTGCGCAGTTCAATGGATCCTCTTCCTGTTTTGCCTATGAAGCCTGTTGCATGGCATTCATCAACCATGACCATGGCACCATATTGTTGTGCCAAATCACAAATTTTATCCAATTGGGCCACGTAGCCGTCCATGGAAAAAACACCATCTGTAACAATGAGTTTAAAACGGGCGTTAGAAGCAGCTTTGAGTTGGGTTTCCAAGTCTTCCATGTTGTTGTTTTTGTAACGGAAGCGTTGTGCTTTGCACAATCTTACACCATCAATGATGGAGGCATGATTCAACTCATCACTGATGATGGCATCTTCCTCTCCCAACAACGGTTCAAAAACACCACCATTGGCGTCAAAAGCAGCGGCATAGAGAATGGTATCTTCTGTATGCAAGAACTCGGCAATTTTATGTTCCAATGTTTTGTGGATGTCTTGTGTTCCGCAAATGAAGCGTACACTGGACATGCCAAATCCATGGGAATCAATGGCATCTTTGGCCGCTTGCACCACCATCGGGTGACTAGACAATCCCAAATAATTATTGGCGCAAAAATTCAAAACTTCATGACCCTCAGTGGTGTTGATGACCGCATCTTGCGGTGTGGTGATGATGCGCTCGCGCTTGAAAAGCCCAGCTTCTTGAATGGCCGCTAATTCTTTGGCCAAGTGTTCTTGCATTAGATAACTCATGCAACAAAAATAAGGAAATTAATGGGGAAAGAAACTTTGGAAAAAATACCGCTATTATCAAACCAACAATGATTCGCAGGCTTGTTTGGCCGCTACCTGCTCAGCCGCTTTCTTTGAATTTCCTGTTCCAATGCCCATGGATGTTTGGTCAATTTTTACCGATATCGTGTACAAACTGGCACCGCTATTTTGCTGGTGGGAGATCACTTCAAAGGTCAGTACCTTTTTGTTTTTTTGACACCACTCATGCAATCTACTTTTGGCATCTACTTCATCGTGGATGGTTTCAGTTAATCCGTGTTGAATCAAAAATTTGAGTAAGACGCTTCGCGTTTCATTATACCCTTTATCCAGGTAAATGGCCCCAACCAGAGCTTCCAACGCATTGCCCAACATACTTTCATGAATTTCCTGGTTGCCCAATTCAACTTCAAGCATGGAGCGGATGCCGATTTTTTCACCGATACGATTCAGGTTTTCTCTGCGCACCACCTTGCTTTTCATTTTGGTCAATTCACCCTCTGTTTGGCTTTTATAGGTGTCAAAAAGATAATGGGCCAAAATGGAATCAAGCACGGTGTCTCCAAGGAATTCGAGTCGCTCGTTGCTTTGTTTGGTTTTTTTTGTCAGATCATTCAGAGAAGAGCTATGTCTCAGCGCCTCTCTGTATCGTTCAGGACGTCGTGTGGAAATAGAAAAGGCGCTTCGCAAGAAATATTGAAGCGCCTGATCTGATTTTTTAAAAAGTAGAATATCGACTAACCTTCCCATTTTTTGAAAACTGCGGACGTGTTGTGTCCACCGAACCCAAAGGTGTTGCTCATGGCCACGCGCACTTCGCGCGCTTGGGCTTTATTGAAGGTAAAATTCAATTTAGAATCTAACTCGGGATCGGGGTTGGCAAAATTGATGGTTGGAGGAACGATATTGTTCTGTACTGCCATGATGGTAGCAATGGCCTCAATGGCACCTGCAGCTCCCAACAAGTGACCCGTCATGGATTTGGTACTGGATATATTTAAATTGTAGGCATGCTCTCCAAATACATTTTGAATGGCTTTGGCTTCTTGTACATCACCCAAAGGAGTGGAAGTACCGTGTACATTGATGTAATCAATTTCTTCTGGTTTGATTTCCGCATCTTCCAAAGCGGCGCGCATAACATTTAATGCACCCAATCCTTCCGGATGTGGGGCTGTGATGTGATACGCATCAGCGCTCATTCCACCGCCGATAACTTCTGCATAAATTTTAGCACCTCTAGCCAAGGCATGGTCTAGAGATTCCAGAATCAAACAACCGCCTCCTTCACCCAAAACAAAACCATCTCTAGTTTGGTCAAAAGGACGAGAAGCGGTGCTGAAATTATCGTTGTTTTCAGATAAAGCTTTCAAAGCATTGAAACCACCAACACCTGCTTCGGTAATGGCCGCTTCAGAGCCACCTGTCACAAAGATATCCGCCTTACCCAGACGGATGTAATTGTAGGAGTCAATGATGGCATTGTTGGAAGAGGCGCAAGCAGAAACAGTGGTGTAGTTAGGACCTCTAAATCCGTATTGAATGGAGATAAAGCCAGAGGCAATGTCTGCAATCATTTTGGGAATAAAGAAAGGGTTAAAACGGGGAGTGCCGTCTCCACTGGCATAATTGAAACATTCCTGTTGGAAGGTATACAAACCGCCAATGCCAGAACCCCAAATGACACCAATTCTGTCTTTGTTTACTTTTTCTAGATTGATACCACTATCCTCAACCGCTTGCTTGGCGACAACCATAGCATAATGCGTGTAAGGATCCATTTTACGGGCTTCTTTTCTTTCAATGTGATCTTCGATGTTGAAACCTTTCAGTTCACATGCAAAGCGTGTCTTGAATTTAGAAGTGTCAAATCTTGTAATAAGATTTGCCCCGCTTGTTCCGGCAAGCAGGGCATTCCAATACTCGGGTACCGAATTTCCTAGTGGAGTCAAAGCTCCCAATCCAGTAACAACGACCCTTTTTAGTTCCATAAGGAAAGGGTTATACGATTAATAAATTACTTCGTGTTGTTTTCGATATAATCGATGGCCTGACCAACAGTGACAATTTTCTCTGCTTGGTCATCAGGAATAGCGATGCTAAATTCCTTTTCAAATTCCATGATCAACTCTACGGTGTCCAAAGAGTCTGCACCCAAATCATTGGTGAAGCTTGCTTCACGCTTCACATCTGCTTCATCCACACCGAGTTTGTCAACGATGATGGCTGTAACTTTCTTTGCAATTTCTGACATATCTGTCGATTTTTAATTGGTTAAACGCGCTCAAAAGTAATATTTTTTATTGAATTGAAAATTTTTTTTTTCGATTGGCTCATTTTTCTTGAAATATTTGCTGTGTGGATAAAGAATCAATGTTCATTCGACAAGCAAAAATCCCCTTTCTAGGTGCTGAGCATCAAGTGAGTTGGGGAAAGAAAAAAATTCTGATTTTCGGATGCGGTGGATTGGGCAACGGGGTAATCATGAGTTTGTCCAGAATGGGATTTGATGATTTTGTTCTGATAGACGGGGACAAGGTGGAGAGGTCTAATTTGCATCGGCAATGGATGTTTTCTGAACATCAACTCGGATGGTCAAAGGTGAGGGCTGCGGAAAATTGGCTGGCGACCTATGCCAAGGGCTCTAGATGTTTGGTCATAGAGCAATATGTATCCAATGCTTTTGATCAGGAATTAATACCTAAGGAGGTCGATGTCGTATTGGACTGCACGGATCAAGTATCCGCCAAATATTGGATATCGGATTATTGTCACAAAAACAATAAGCCTTGGGTGATGGGATCGGTGGAGCAATGGGAGGGGCAGGTAAGTGTTTTTGGTTATCCGGATCAAAACGGAGATCAATGGAGTTACCAAGATTGGGTGGGTCAATCTCTCAAGGATCATATGGTGGGCTCTTGTGAGCAGCGGGGTATATTTCCTCCTATGGTGCAGTGGATTGCACAGATGCAGGTATTGGAGACATGTAGAATATGCAGTGGTTTGCCTCCAGCCTTTAATGGAAAAATTGGCTATTGGAACATGTGGAGCAACACCCATATGAGTGTCCAGTTGCCCAAGCCATAATTTCCAGTTCATTTTTTAATTCTCATCGTTTGTCTTTATCATTGTGCATGCGTTGGTTGATTTTGACAGATGGAATAACCCCTTTTGAAATCGGGGGAATGCAAAAGCACAGTTTTAATCTGGTCAAACAACTCCTTTTGAATGGGGAAGAAGTGACGTTGTTTCATTGTATCACCCGATCAAAAAAATTGCCATCAGAGGAGGAGGTATACCGCGCATTGGACTGCGATTTAGGCATGCAAGCATTGCTCACTGTTCGTGCTTTTCGGTTTCCCAATTTGGGAAATATGCCCGGTCATTATATTAGAGAATCGTATTTACTCAGTTGTCATTATTATGAAGCAATATGCAATAATCTCAATCAATTTGATGTCGTTTTTGCCCAGGGCTTCACGGGTTGGAAATTTATTGAGGAGCGAAAAAGGAAAAGAGGAAACGGTGTGCCGGTAGTCAATCATTTTCACGGATTGGAAATGTTTCAGAAAACGTTTGGATGGCGCAGTGCCATACAAAAGTGGATGTTGCAGGGCGTAGCCAAATGGAATGTGACCAATGCCGATGCCACTATATCATTGGGCGGTAAGATTGATGATATTTTATTGCGCTTGGGAATTCCCAGTTCTAAAATATTAACCATATCCAGCGGGGTAGATGAAAATTGGTTTTTAGATCAACCCACTCCCAAAGGAGAGGCTCCTAAAATTTTATTTGTGGGAAGGTATGAACGAAGAAAAGGATTGAAGGAATTGATCAAAGCGTATAAATCCGTTTTGAAAAATCAGAAAGAAGTTCAATTATCCATTGTCGGTCCCATTCCTAATCACCTCAAAGATCAACAATCGGGTTTGGAATATTTTGGCGAAGTGAAAGATGAAATACAGATGAAGCGCATCATGGACGAGCACAATATTCTTATTGTTCCTTCCATATCAGAGGGTATGCCAACGGTTATTTTAGAAGCCATGTCCCGGGGTTTGGCCATTATCTGTACCGATGTCGGTGCCAATAGGGTTATGGTGGGTGAAGAAAACGGGTGGCTCATTGATCATGTTTCCATAGGAGAGATTTCAAAAAAGTTGCAAAATGTCTTAGATTTGGATTATCGCAGGCTGAACCAAATGGGATGGACATCATTGACAAAAGTGAAAGAGAATTGGGGGTGGACCAAAGTAGGGTTGAATCACATCAAAGCGATTGGTGATTTTGTAGAAAGCAAAAAATGAAGAATCTTTTCAAGTTTTTTATCTTCCTTCATATTTTCTTCAGTGCCTTGGTATTGTTTAAAACGCCAGTGGAGTTTTATCCAGGTTACATTTCTTATGCTTTGTTGCCTTTGTACTTCGCCCGCTACGGTCCCCCTGTTGTGCCGTTGGTCATTTTTGTATTCTTCTATATTGTCGGGTTGTTTTTTATTCCCTCAGAGTTAAATACTTTGGGGCAATTGAATAAAGTATCGCTGGGTTTTTTTCTTTCTATGTCTTTCTTTGAGTATGTAATGCGCGGTTTTGATTTTGATGTAAAAGAAATTTTTAAATTTTATATCAAGTGCGCGCTGGTGGTTAGTGTAATAGGATTGATTCAGTACGTTACTTATCAGGCCGGTTTTGGTCCAGGATATAACTACCGCTGGTTATTCAATAAGTGGGGGGTAATTGTGGGTGAAGGGGGGATTCGCATCAACTCGCTGTTTTCAGAGCCAGCCTATTATGCTTCCTCTATGGCGCCCGCTTTTTTTGTTGCGGTATACAACGTATTGAATCGTAAAAACCCAGTTTTTATTACTGTTTTTCAGAGTGTGTTGATCATACTGGCCTATCCGTTGACGCGCAGTAGCGTGGGAATGTTTGGAATTGTATTGACCTTGATTTTGCTTGTAGTCAATTCTGGATTTATTCGATATGGTTTGTTCATTGCTCCTATTCTATTTTTTGGATTCCAATACGCTTACACCAATGTGGTTGATTTTAGGGATCGTGTGGATGGTACATTTGAGATTTACAATACGGGTAACGTATACAGTTATGATATTCACGGAAGTAGCTTTGTGTTGTACAACCATACGCACATAGCCACTGAAAATTTTAATGCCCACCCCTTGTTTGGAACAGGACTGGGGTCACATGAGACGGCCTTTAACAATTACTCGTTGACCAACATGCAAGGTGTGGTTGATATTGAATTCAATAAGGCGGATGCCAACTCTATGGCACTTCGTTTAATGTCCGAAACAGGTATGGCGGGTTTGTTGTTGTTTGGTGTTTTCTTTATTTTTAATTGGCTTATTAAACCATTTGCGGTAGATGATGAATATTGGATCATCAACAATGCCTGTTTCTTGATTATCTCTCTTCAATTGTTGCGCCAAGGGAATTATTACTATTGCGGTTTCCCTTTGTTCATTTGGTTGTACTATTATTCCAAGAAAAGGAATAGAGAAGAGAAAGTGCCCGAGGCAAAATCCTTCAAATTCAAAGCCAATGTCTAGTAAGGTCGTATTCTTGATGCGGGAATTGTCAGGGTATTTTGTTTCCTGCATTGATCAATGGAAAGGGCAAACAAACGCTGAAGTTTGGGTTGTTTATTGGCCTGGTCATCAAGATGCTCCTTTTCAATGGTCCATGAACAAGGAGGTTCATTGGGTAGTAAAAGAAGAATTCTTATCCCAAGTAAATTCAGTCTTGTTTTGGCAAGATGTACAACATCTTTTTGTCGCTGGCTGGGGAGATAGTGACTACAACACCATCGCTAAATATTATAAATCCATTTCAAAAACTATCCTATTTGACACGCAATGGTCGCCATCCTTAAAAATGCGTCTGGGAAGGTTTTGGTTGTATTTTAAGTCTATTCGTTATTTTGATTCGGCATGGGTTCCCGGAAAAAGACAAAGAAGGTTGGCGGAAAAATTGTTTTTTAAGCCGAGTCAAATTTTTGAAAATTTCTATGTGGGTGATCAGGTGCTCTTTGATCACGCCACCATTCATAAGACCTCTCACAATCCAATTTTGAATATTGTCTTTGCTGGTAGACTGATTCATGAAAAAGGAATTTTACCATTCCTACATGCTTTTATCACGTTTCTAAAGCACAATCCAAAACTGGATTGGCACTTGCACATATGCGGAACAGGACCGCTTTTGGAGGAATGTCCCCGCAATGGAAGGATTACTTACCATGGATTTGTACAACCACAGGATTTGGCAAAGCTTTTTAAAACGATGGATGTTTTTATTTTGCCTTCTGTTTATGAACCTTGGGGGGTTGTCGTGCATGAGGCTGCTTTCTCAGGGCTTGCATTGATTGTATCGGATGCGGTAGGCGCGGCAGATCAATTTGTTGAGGTCAATCACAATGGATGGATTGTTCCTTCGGGAGATACCAAAGCCATCATCAGTTGTATTCATCAGTATGGCCAAATGACCACGAATGAAAGGTTGGCCTTTTCAAAACGCAGTCAGTTGTTGGCTCGTTCGGTAGATTTGAATGCTTGGGTAAGAACGATTCGTCAAATTTTAAATGAAGTCGAATGTGTGGGATAGCAGGAATAGTGGGAGGTGATTTTGCGGTGACCAATCGTGAACAGAAATTGAGTAAAATGATGCTGTCCATGGTTCATCGCGGCAATGATGATCAAGGTGTTTATCATCATGAGGCCTTCTCACTGGGGCACCAGCGCTTGTCCATTATTGATACCTCAATGGATGGACATCAACCCATGTTCTCTGCAGATGAAAACATCACGGTGGTTTTTAATGGTGAGATTTATAATTATATCGAATTAAAATCATCGTTATCCGATGAATACTCCTTTAAAACCCATTCTGATACCGAGGTTATTCTGGCTGCCTACCTGAAGTACGGTTTGGATTTTGTTCAACATTTGAATGGTATGTTCGCCATTGCACTTTGGGATGCTTTGAAGCAAGAGCTTTATTTGTTTCGAGATCGATTGGGAGAGAAGCCTTTGTATTATAGTGCAATTGATGGTTTTTTGATTTTTGCTTCAGAGATTCGTGCTGTTTTGGCATCGGGCTTGGTATCAAGACAAATCAATTGGGCAGCATTAGACACCTACAAAGTATATCAAACGGTTTGGAATCCTTACACCATCATACGGGATGTGAAGTCTGTGCAGCCGGGTTGTTTTATCAGGGTTCAGACCAACGGAACTTTTACGGAAGAACAATATTGGAATTTGAATGAAATCAGCCCGGCATCAGAGATGCCCTATGCGGATGTTTTGGCTATGGTTAGAACGGAGCTTGAACGAAGCGTTGCTTGGCGCATGCGGGCAGATGTAGATTTTGGTGCCTTTTTATCGGGTGGAGTCGATTCGTCGATTGTTGTGGCTTTGATGGCGCAGTCATCCCAGCGCCCTGTTAAAACTTTCTCTATTGCATTTCAAGAAGAAGAGTTTGATGAAAGTGAGTATGCCGAGTTGATTGCTTTAAAGTACAAAACGGATCATACGAAAATGATCTTGTCTCCAGATGATTTTTTAAAAAATATTGAGCCGGCCTTGGACGCCATGGATCATCCTTCATTGGATGGGGTGAATAGTTTTGTGGTCTCAAAAGTTACCCGCAAGCATGGTGTCAAAATGGCCCTTTCGGGTTTGGGTGGTGACGAGTTGTTTGGAGGGTATCCTATTTTTGAACGGTTGTGTCGTTCGGCAATATGGCGGAAGTTTCTTCCTCAGATGATTAGAATTCCTGGATTTTCATTGATTAAAAATCGTTGGAATGTTATTCAGCAAGAGAAGTTGCAGGCGATGTTCTCCAAGGGAAAATGGTCCGATCGTTTTTTGTATGCTTTGGACAGAAGTATTATTCCCCATCAAGAGCCGTTGCCTTTTCCATCTGATTATTGGTCAGATTCTCCCAAGAGCCATCGGATGCGCAGTTTGTCCATTGCCGAAATGAAATCCTATATGCAGCATGTATTGCTGCGCGATGCCGATCAGATGAGTATGGCCAGCACCTTGGAAGTCAGGGTGCCATTCATTGACCATCAATTGGTAGAAAAGGTAATTGCTTTGCCAGACGCATTGAAACGAGGGAAATTTCCTAAGCAGTTGCTTATCGATTCATGTAAGGATCTTATTCCTGAAAGTATTTATAATAGAAAGAAGAAAGGCTTTGCTTTTCCATGGAAGTTGTGGATGCGTGGTCCGTTGAATAGTTTTTGTGAACGGTACTTGCGTATGATCGCCGGAAAGGCGCCGTTGGAAGAGTTGTCTTTAATGTCCAAATGGGAAAAGTTTTCAGCGGGAGACAACCGTTATCCTTGGAATTATTTTTGGCATTGGATTGTCCTGTCTTATTGGATTGAAAGAAATAATGTTGAGTGGTAAAGTACTTATATTGACGGAATGGTTTGCCCCTGGATATAAAGCCGGAGGGCCCATTCGTTCCATTCAGAACATGGTGATGACTTTGCCCTTTGATTTTTATATCATCACCACCAATAAAGATTGGGGAGATGATCAGCCCTACACTCATGTTGCAACTGATTGTTGGATTGAATTTTCAGAAAATGTAAAAGTGTGGCATTCATCCGAAGGATTGTCCAGTGAATGTTTTACTCAGTTGATAACAGAAGTGAATCCAGACGTATTGTATCTGAATTCGATGTTTTCTTGGTCATTTACCTGGCGACCTATTTTGACTGCGCGGAATTTGAAGTTTCAAGGAAAGGTGGTTTTGGCTCCGCGCGGCATGCTCCATCCCAATGCGATGAAGATCAAGCAAAGTAAGAAGCGGTTGTTTCTTGCCGTGATTAAGTGGATGGGTTGGTCCAAGAACTTACATTGGCAAGCGACAAGCGCTGAAGAGGTAAAGTACGTTCAACAGTATTTTGGAAATGAAACAAAGGTTTCCATCACGGAGAATCTACCCACGCTTTCACCAATCAAAGAGCGGCCGATTTCTAAAGGCAATTGTTGGTTGATGGTGAATCGTCTCAGTGAAGAGAAGGGGGTTTTGGAAGGTCTTGAGTGGTGGGTCAGTCATCCGCTTTCATCACATTGCCATTTGACGATTATTGGTTCATCTGCCAATGCGGTTTATCAGGAAAAAATTGATCGTTTTATTGTATCTAATGCCAACAAGTTTATTCAATGGATTGGAGATGTTCCGCCACAAGAGGTCACGGATTGGATGCGAAAAAGTGATTTTTTGTTTGCACCAACAAGAGGCGAAAATTATGGTCACGCCATTGCAGAGGCAATTTTTATGGGGCTTCCCGTGGTGGTTGCGGAAGGAACTCCTTGGATTCAATTAAAGGAAAAAAAATGGGGTTGGAATTTTGGACGCTCAGCCACAGGATTAAAGTTAGTCTTGGATGAGGTTGAAACTTTGTCAGATGAATCCTATGTCTCAATGTATGATTCGCTCATATCTGCCCGAGAAGAGGAGATAAAAAAAATCCACGACAGTCAGTCGTGGATGTTGTTATTCAGTACAAAATAAAATCAGGAAGCCAAGCAAGCTTTCACCATTTCACTAATGGCTTTCCCATCTGCTTTTCCGGTCAAAGATTTAGAGGCAACGCCCATCACTTTACCCATATCTCCAGGGCCTGAAGCACCCACTTGTGCAATGATTTCTTTAACGGCTTTTTCCAATTCCTCAGCACTCATCGGTTGAGGCAGATAGGCTTGAATAACAGCAGCCTGCTTCTGTTCTTCTTCTACCAAATCCTCTCGGCCTTGTGCCTTGAAAATCTCGATGCTTTCCATGCGTTGCTTGTTGAGTTTGGTGAGAATAGACATTACCTTATCGTCTGTTACTTCAGATGACCCATCTTTGGTTGCTTCTAAAAGTATTTTTGATTTGATATCGCGCAAGGCCATTAATTTTTCCTTGTCACCCCCTTTCATGGCGGTTTTGATATCCTCGTTGATTTGATCTGCTAAATTCATATTGTTGTGTTTTATATCAATCCAAAATGTTTTACTGCCATCTCGGCAATGTCCTCACCGATGGCTAAAGAGGCGGTAGCAGCCGGTGATGGGGCATTGAGTACGTGGATGCTGTGATCCGTATATTCAATTCTAAAGTCATCACGGGTGTCCCCATCTTCTCTCAAAAGCAATGCACGAACCCCTGCACGACCCGGAACAATGTCTTCCATGGTCAAATCTGGAATCAAGCGTTGCAACGTTTTTAAGAATAATCTTTTTGAGAATGCTCTTCTGTATTCGTCTAAACCGTATTTCATATTCCCCATGAATAAGCGCCATGTTCCAATGTAGGAAAGGGCATCAATGGTGTCGCGCAAGCTGAAATCTGTTTTGCCATATCCTTCGCGCTTGAAGGTGAATACGGCGTTGGGTCCACATTCAATAGAACCATCCGTCATTCGGGTGAAGTGAACGCCCAAAAATGGGAACTCAGGATTGGGAACGGGGTAGATGAGGTGTTTTACTTTGTGCTTGGCATGATCAGCCAATTCATAATAATCACCGCGGAAACCAACTACTTTTTCTTTCAAATCTACACCATCTTTTTTGGCCAAACGATCGGCCTGCAATCCGCCACAGACAATCAAGTATTTGCACTCGTATTCACCTTTTGCGGACTTGACTTTGGTGAATCCACCATCACGTTCAAAGCCCAACACCTCTTCGCCCAAATTTACCTTGCTGTTGTTGTTCATGCCAACGCCCAATTCACACATCACTTCCGTAGCTCTTCTGAAATCAATAATCCCAGTGCAACCGACATGCACGCCGTCAATTCCTTTTACATGTGGCTCAATCTCCCTGATTTGATTGGGGTTGACGCGCTGCATGCCTTCAATCCCATTGGCAACACCGTGCTGATATATTTTTTCCAAAAAAGGCAATTCGGAGGCATCGGCAGCAACAATCAGCTTACCACAAACATCGTGAGGGACGTTGTATTTTTTCGCAAAATCCACCAATTCTCTTCTGCCGTTGACGCAATTGACGGCTTTCAAGGAGCCGGGTTTGTAATAAATGCCACTGTGGATAACGCCGCTGTTGTTCCCGGTTTGGTGATCGGCCAAACGATTTTCTTTTTCAATCAAAAGGATATCAAAGTTGGGGAAGCGGCGTTGCATTTTGTAGAAGGTTGCAGCACCCACAATTCCTCCTCCTACAATGATGATGTCAAATGACGGTGTCATGTTCAAATTTTCTTTGGACAAAAGTAAGATAGACACAGGTTAAATGATTACATTTCAGCTATGAATCAACGTAAGAAAATTCAAAATGCCTGGGGCATGTATGACTGGGCCAACTCAACGTATAACCTGGTGATCAGCTCGGCTATTTTCCCCATCTTTTATGGTGCGGTGACCTCCGTGCGCAATGCCAATGGGGATATCATTGATGATAAAGTGAAATTGTTTGGATGGACTCTCAAGAATACAGAGGCGTTGTCCTATGCGTTGGCTTTTTCATTGGCTTGCGTGAGCGTCTTGGTCCCTTTGTTGTCGGGCATTGCGGATTATTATCACATGCGAAAGCGCTTCTTGCAGGTATTCTGCTACATCGGTGCGGCTTCATGTGCTTCATTGTACTTTTTTGATCCAGCTCATTTGGAGTTGTCTTTTGTGAGCATCATGTTGGCTTGCATTGGTTTTTGGTGTTCATATGCTTTTGCCAATTCGTTCTTGCCGCAAATAGCGGACAAGGATGAACAGGACAAAGTAAGCGCAAAGGCTTATTCCTTGGGCTACATAGGTAGTGTCAGTTTGTTGATCATGAACCTGATTGCCATCAAGGGATTTGGCATGAGTGCCCGTTGGAGTTTTGTGAGTGTAGGTATCTGGTGGGCAGGATTTGCACAGATTACTTTTTATCATTTGAAAGAGGAGGTGATACATCAGCAAGAATCAAGCGCTACATGGAAAAAGGGATTCAATGAGTTGCGAAAAGTTTGGGAGCAGATGAAGGGCATAAAATCATTGAAAAGATATTTGGTAGCCTTTTTTGTTTTCTCCATGGGCATTCAAACCATCATGCAGATGGCGGCTTTTTTTGGAGAGAAGGAGATTAATCTGGATTCATCACAGTTGATTGTGGCCATTGTATTGGTGCAATTGATTGCCATTCCCGGTGCAATGCTATTCTCATGGGGTTCTAAAAAGTTGAGCAATGTTCCCATGTTGATGATGGCTTTGTTGATTTGGGTAGGGGTGTGTGCCTATGCCTATTACGGAGTGACAGAGGTAGTGACGTTTTACATCGCGGCGGGGGTCATTGGCTTCATCATGGGGGGTACGCAGAGTTTAGCAAGAAGCACGTATTCAAAATTCTTACCCAAGACAGATGACACGGCATCTTATTTTAGTTTTTACGATGTGACAGAGAAACTGGGGTTGATCATTGGCTTGTTCTCCTTTGGATTTTTAGAAGGTACCTTTGGAACCATGCGGGCCAGCATTTTGGCGTTGGTGGTGTTTTTTATTTTGGGATTCTTCTTATTGATTTTGGTCCCGAAGGAGGAGAAGCTGAAGCATTGACGCATCAACCTCTTCGCGATCCTTGCTCCTGCTCTGTTCTCTTTGCGTGAACACATTTTTAACGCGGATAGCGAGGCATCGCTACGCAAAGTTTTTCGCAAAGGACGCAAGGTAGACAATATGACATT
>JACCDH010540880.1_pt1 | contig 18468 bp, 19 predicted proteins | sample 7442481 | NCBI WGS metagenome assembly JACCDH01 (sample SAMN15323433, study PRJNA562643) | freshwater metagenome | isolation source: river surface water | place: USA:Blue River Watershed | collected 2017-08-15 | reverse complement strand
CGCATCCGAGTAGCGCCGCGTATTGTCGGCAATGACCTTTTGCAGTCGCTGCAGCCGCGCCAGCTTTACCTCATGCGGCGTGTCATCCCAGCAGCTTTGTCTGTCGAAACACAAAAAAAGTGTTTAGGAGGATTCAAAACTAAAAAGTCTAATAAATTTTTATTATTAAGAAAATTATTATTTATCAGCGCCTCAATTGAAAATATATCCTTCTCACTTCTTACATGTTTATGTGCAGCAAAATTGGCTACTATATCAAAACCCGTGTGATTATTATAGACTTTCTTTAATATTTCTCCGCTGAAATCAATTGGATAAGTTAAAAATTCCTTGGGAAGATACTGATTTTTTGTACTTCGTAAAGTTCTGACAACTTCTACTAAACCATTTTCATTTTGGTCAATAATTACTACTTTGTTAGGTCTAAAGTTAAGTATTGCTTTTAAAAATGAAAAACCTATTGTTCCTGCACCACCAATAATTAGAACAGATTTATTTTCAATTTCATCGAATAGCTTTTTCGAATTAGTTTCTAAATCTTTTTGAAAAAAACTTTTGTTTCTACCTAATAACTCCAATAATTGTCTATTATCAATCATATTTAAATTTTATAAAACAATTTTAAAACTTTTATTACTCTTTCCATTTCATTTAAAGATCCAATTGTAATTCTCAAACAATTTTCTAACCCAATTATTTGAGACCGATCTCTAACTAAAATTTTATTTTTGTATAAAAAATCAAACAATTGCTCGTGGTCAATAGATTTAACTAATACAAAGTTGGCTGCTGAGTTAAAGACAGTAATTCTTGAAAAACATTTAAGCTCATTAATAAAAAAATTCCTTGAAACAGAAACATCATTTACATATTTATCCATTTCAAAGTGATTATTAATTGCATCAGTAGCAACAAATTGGCCTATTGAACTAACCTCCTTCCCATTTCGAATTTTATTGATTACATCTAAATTTGATTTTTGTGATATAACATAACCAATTCTTAAACCCGCAAGGCCAAAAGCCTTAGAAAAAGTTCTAAGAATAAATAAATTATTATATTTATCCACCAAAGACAGCATTCCCTCTTTGCAAACAAATTCAATGTAAGCCTCATCAATTATAAACCAAACATTACCGTGAGTTGAAATCAATCGTTCAACAATTTCAATATCCCAAAATGTTCCAGTAGGATTATTAGGATTAGAGAAATAAAAAACCTTAGCATTCAAAAGCTGATTGGATATTACATTAAAATCAGGATTGAAGACATCAGTATAATGAACCTCATTTATGATACCGCCTTTTACATCCACAAATGTCTTTATCTGAGAATATTCTGCATTAGACATATATAATAAATCACCTGAATTGACAATTGATTCAATTAAAATATTTAAAGCTGAATCAGAACCATTAAAAATTGCAAGTTGGTCTGTTTTAACTTTTAAATATTCAGAAAGCGCTATTCTCAATTCTCTACATTCCACATCTCCATATAAATTTAATTTGCCTTGATTTACAAATTCAAATATTACATTTTTAAGCCTTTCAGAAATATTCTGAGTTGATTCATTCCAATCAAGAAGTAACCAATCCTCATCCTTTAATAAATTTACTCTTTGAGAGACGGTATATGGCACCAACTTATTAAGTCTTTTATTAAAATCCATGTAATCTAATCTTTAAAAAATTTAAAATACTTTTTATTAGCAATATTTAACATAGGTAAATCCATTTTTGAATCGCCGTAAGCATATATAATATCATAATTTTCAAGTTTAACAATTTGCTTTATGCGATTCACTTTTTCATCACCATTACAATCAGGTGTTTGAAAAATATCATTTATTAACAACCTTTTAAAATCGAACTTATTAGTTATTAGTTTAATTTTCTTTGATTTACACCAATTATCTAATAAAATATCAAAAGATGCAGAAACCACATATATCTCATCTTTATTTGATAGGTGCCATTCCAATCTATTTAATGCACTTCGCCTTAAAATATTTGGCAATATATTTATAGAAAAATCATTCGCTAAACTGAAAATTTCACTTTCTTTTAAGCCTTTAAGTAAATAATACAATCGATCATTTTTCAACTTTTGATAATTAATCATACCAAGTTTATATAATATATATAAATGTAAAGTCAATATAAATTTCACATAATAATAAAACCACTTATTGCTTACAAACTTGAGAAATAATTCAACAGAGTCTTTCGAAGATATAGTACCATCAAAATCAAATAATGCAAGATTTAATTTCATTAAATTAAAGATATAATTGGATTTTGCTTCCCTTCATTAACTTTATAAAACCCGTCATTTATAATAAAATTAATTACCATGTTGTAATTAAATCTTTTTCGAATTTCATCCGAAATAGTGTTTTCAAGAACATGATAAAAAGTCTCATTAACTAATAAATAAACATTAAGCTCAAAAATAGAAATTTGCACTAACTGCCATTTTATAATTGAATCATAATGCTCAAACATAGTATAAAAATTAACAGAAGGAATACTAAATCCATCAGGTGATGTTAAATTCGTATCTTTTCGCCCTATGACATTCGAAATAATTGGAAAACTTCTAGAACAACTACAAGTCGTATCTGCTAACTCTGCAATATCACCTGTTTCATATCTGATTAATGGCATAGCGAGGTTGTGCAAATTAGTCCCTACAATATTTTTGAATTTTGGTGAAATGCCACTGTCTAATAATTCCATATAGCCATAATCTTCATAATTGTGTAACCCTCCATGAAATTCACAATCACCCATCATCAAGCATATATCAGCTAAACCATAATGATTAAAAATTTTGGTATGAAATTTAGACTCAATAAATAAACGATCATTCTTTGTTAAGGTTTCTGAAGCCGTTAAAATGCCTTTAATGTTGAAACAATCATCAGATTTGACAGCATTAGCAAGCAGGAAAATTGATGAAGGATATCCTCGTAAAAAACGAGCTTGAGACCTTTTAATTTCACTTAAATAAAATTCACAATTTTCCCTACTGAGATGAAATGGACTATAAAAATCAAAATTACGAAATAAATCTTTTTTAATTAATGCCTGCCCTTTCTTTGGAGCATAACTCCTAATAACAGCCATCTTATCTCTAAAACTATATCCGGCCCATTTCCAGTTTCTCCAAATAGACGCCTGCTCAATTATCCAGGCATTATAAGAAACTAATACATGAAATGGTTCACCTGTACTCCCTGATGTTTTTAACTTGATAGATTTATTAATATATCTTTTGTTAATAAGTTTATCTCTATTTTCCTTAGCAGCTTTCTTTGATAGAGTAGGTAATTTCTCCAAATCTTTCAAAGAATTAAAATCAGAAATAGGGTCAAAATTAATTTTTTTAAATAACTCTATATAATATGGTACATGCTTTGAAGATTCAATTAAAAGAATTTTTAACTGTTTAAATTGATAATCAGAAACCTGTTTTTGATTGTAGAACTGAAATTTCTTTGAAAATGTATAATATTTAAATACACCGCAAATAGTTAAATAGCTATCAAGAATAAAATCAAACATTGAATAAATATTTATTAGAAGTAATACCAGATATATAAATAAACATAACTACGGAACTAAGAATTACTGAATTACCAAAAATGGAACAAATAATAACAGGGATAAAAACCCATTTAGACTTAACAATCAAATATGATAATAAATTGAAAAATATTATAAATCCTAAAATACCAAACCCAAATATATAAACAGAGAAAAAATCAAATGACGGGAAGTCAAAACTATTTGCATATCCCAAAAACAAATATTTAGGATTTAACAATAAAAAATCTACCTTATTAATCAAACTTGATAGTCTATTAAACCCCCCATCATCCGAAAATGAAGATGAAAATAAAATATTAATTAAATCAAACAATCTTTGAAATAATTGAACTAGAAAAAAGGTACTAAATGCACTTATAATAACAACATATTTAGTTTTAATTTCATTTCGTTTAACCATTAAAAGAATAAATGTTATAACACCTAAAATTCCTGTAAAACTGTACGTAGAAAGTGTGAGCAACAAGAGTGTATAAAAAAATTTACGGTTTTTAAAATAAAACCCTGCACACGTTAAAAAGAAAATTGCTAATTGTGATGATTCAAAAAATAAACCTGATACTCGAACAAAACCAAAAAAACTTTCAAAATAATAGTCCTCTTGATATGGATAATTATTAAACAACTTTGAAAGTTCTTTTTCTCCTGTTAAAATGCAAACCCATTGAAAAGCGCAAACTAGAATTTGTAAATAAAATATAAATTTAAGAGCTCTCAAGAAATAAATGTTATTTGAGAAAAAATTTATATAAAAAGGTAAATATAAAATAACAGCGACATAGTGAAAATCTACATATGATATTACATTATTTGAGTAAAAAATTAACTTTAAAATAACTATTAAAAGCACTAAAAATCCTGACAAAAAAAATAATATACTAGATTTTAAATCCTTCCAGAAAGTCTTATTATTGAAGAAAGAATGAAAAACAACTAAGAAAATAGCTACTTTTTCATTTGGAATATAGGTGCCAACCACGGGTGCCAAAAATGAGTATGATGGACATAATATCAGGAATAATATTAAAAAAGTAAAAAAGTATCTATAATTAATTTTCAAATTTAAAACATCTTATAAGTTTAGAAATTAAGCCAATTAAAATAACCCTTAACATTAACACTCTAGAATAAAAAATTTGAAAATAAGCCCTGGAATTAATGTTTGTAAGATTATTTATGTGAATAGTACGTGAAACAGTAGGTATTTTTAAATGTAAAACTTTACCATATAAATTTGCTAGCAACCCAATATATAAGTCATGAGCAGTTACCCAAGAAGGAATTGGTAAAATTTTCCTAACAAAATCTCCTTTAATACAAAAAGTACATCCATAATAATAGGTTTTACCTATTAAAATATTGAGTATATTGAAATAGCCACTAGAGTTCCCTACATTATATACCTTAAAAATTATGTCAGATCCCTGCTCTTTTACGAGATTAAAGCTTGTATTAAGCAATAATACATCTTCACTCATTAATTGCAACATAAAATGATATCTGCCTTTTAACCATATGTCGTCCTGATCTGATAAAAAAACATAATAGCCTGTAGATTGACTCATAGCATATTCAAATGCCTTAACATGACCTAAGTTTTTTTTTAATTGAAATAAAACAATACGAGAATCAGAAAATGAATTAATAACATTGACGGTATTATCTGTAGAACAATCATCAACAATTATAACTTGATCACTTTCATTGATTTGAGACAAAATTGAATGTAACTGCTTATGAATATATTTTTCTCCATTGTAGGTAGCCAAGCAAATTGAGTTATAGTCAACTACCGAAATAGTACTCTGATATGAAACCATAAATAATTAATTATTGAACTCCACAAAAACCTAATAAACCCAACTTTGCCTATAAAAAAATCAACCCTATTCCTTAATTGAAGAATATTCAGTTTCTCAGATGTCCCACCAGGCTGGGCTTTAGATACAATACTATTAATTTTAATAAATTTAGAATCTGGAATTTGTGCCAAAAAATAATAATCAGATATCTTAATAAAACTATTTAACGAATAAAGTCCGTATATAGAATGAAGCTCTTTTTTATAAATCAAGGCTTGATGATTTAATATTCGACTATTGTGATTACATTTAAGTAAATAGTCCTTATTGTTTCTTTCATGCAAAACATCTCCATATATTACACCAAATTCAGAAAAAATCAAAGGTTTAATTTTTGTGAAAAATTCATGATCAATCAGCATATCTCCTGAATTTAAAAAATAAATCCAATCACAATTGGACAATTCAATTCCTTTATTCATTGCATCAAATATACCTTTGTCCGTTTCAGAAATTAAGATATCAATAATATCCTTGTTTGATGTGCACGCATCTAAAGAATTATCAGTTGAAAGACCATCTACTACAATTAATTCAAATAAATTTTTATCAAATTTTTTTAAACTATTTAAGGTATCAATTAACCCAAAATAATTATTAAAATTTACGGTTACTATTGATAGTTTCAAGACACTATTAATTTAAATACTTTTCAAATATATTTTTATACTGACTTCCTACTAAAGATGGAGAAAATTCATTTACAACTTTAGTTCGACAATTATAAGAGAAAGTTGAATGCTTAAAATTATTGTCAATAATTAATTGAATACCATATGCAAATTCTTCTACATCGAAAGGAGAAGATAAATAACCATCAAAATCGTGTTTTACTAAATCAGAGAACCCACCCACATTGTAAGAAATAACAGGTACTCCACAAGCTTGTCCCTCAAGCGCTACATTAGGTAAATTATCTAACCGAGATGGAATTGCTAAAATATCAACAGAATTATAAACAATTTTGAGACTTATATCATCATTCAAAACTCCTAAATAACGAATTTCAATATTTTTAAACTTTATATCAATCTGCTTACTACCAACTACCAATAACACCAGATTATTAGAAGTTGAATCTAAAATAGAAAGGGATTTAATCAACAAATCGAGACCCTTTCTTGGATCATTAACATCACCAAATGCACAAAATAATATAACCTTTTTATCTAATGAAAGGCCCAAAATATTCCGAGCTGTTTCCTTGTCAATCAGATTCCATTTTTCAGTATCTATAGGATTTGGAATGACCTCTACTTCCCAATTACGGAAAAGCCTACTATCTTTAACACAATTAGCTAACCATGTGCTTGGAGTTACAATCTGAAATTTCTTATTCCAATTATTAAATTTCTTATTCCAAATTAACTTATTAAGGTTATAAAATTTCTCATTAGTGTATCCATCTTTCCAATGATTTTGTGAAGAATAATGCTCAGCTCCCGAAAATGCCCACATATCATGTAATGTCCAAACAATAGGCTTTTCAATTTTAGCAACATCATTAATTGATAGCATTTCTCCATTTACCCAATGCAGATTTACTATGTCAAAATTAGATGAATTAATTAGTTTGGGCCAAGAAGATGAAAAAAGTCCAAGAGATAACAATTCATCGGAATGAAAAACATTTTTAGTGATATATTTTACTAAATGTGGTTTTACAAGTTTTGAAAATTTAGAAACAGTATCATTTAAACAGAGCACAGAAGGATCATCTGTAACTTTCAAATTAACCCACATTTCAGAATAAATATCTAATCTTGCTAGAGAATCATGAATTCTATAAGCTGCCCTACCAGCACCACCAAAATTATCAGAAGAATTTAAAATTAATGTTTTCAATTATTGAGAAATCTTTTAAGATATAAAAATAATAAAACAAAAAAATTCAAAACTGGCCCAAGAATTTTAGCTAATATGTTTTTAAAAAATATATAACTTTTTGAATATTTTATGCCAGTTTTTTGAAAAATTTCAATGTGATATGCCCCAGGTAAACGACCTATATACTTTAGATTTTTTGAAGTAATAACAAACCTAAACAAGTTTCTTAAATAAAAATTTTGTGGAAGATGGCATTTTATATGAGGATAAAAACAATTTGCAAATATTAATAACCCTCCAACTTTAGTGGCATCAACACAATTAAAAGTAATATCAATTGGATTTTCTACGTGCTCCAAAACGTCTTGTGCAATAATTAAATCATAATAATTTAAGGCTTGAAAATCATTAGAGAATTTTAATTTATTACAAGATTTAAATTTTTCAACAAAATAATTAGACGGCCAAGGTTCTATAATTTCAAGATTGTTTATATTATTCAATTCATCTTCAAAAATTTTAGCTAATACACCTGACCCACCACCGAAATCTGCAATATTTAAATCATTCATAGATTTAAAATAATCTTTTGCATAATTAACAATTAATTTTCTATGATTATATGAAACTATATCATTTTCAGAAAACAATCCATTCAAGATCCATACAGGGTGGGAATAAAATGCTCCTATATTTTGCTTTGAAAATGGCAATTTATTGTCTAAACTTAGACTATCCCAAACTTTATCCATTTCATTCCAAAGCTCTTGGTTATCAATCGATTTCCCAAAACCAAAATTGTTTAGATACTTTTCAACTTCAATCATATTATTTTATATTTTTTACTACTATTATATTATCCAAAAAAAAATCCGATTTAGAATCATAAAAAGAGATTAGTTTTAATTTCTTCAAAACATAAATAAAGCTGTTGACAGAAAAAAAAATCAAATAATTAATATATTTAAGATAGCTATGTTGCCCTGACCTAATTTTATCAAATATAAATGACACAATAACTAACAACATTGATCCTGATTTCAAATAATTAATCATTTTAAAATTTTTCTCATTAAAACAAGATAAAAATCCAATTGAAGTCCATCTCTTAAAATCATATGGCATTTCATGTTCAGGCCACATGAATGGAGCAGAAGCTAACAATAGGCCATCCGGCTTTAAAACTCTTTTAATTTCGGCTAAAAATAAATCTAAATTATCTACATGTTCCATTACTTGAAAGCAAACTAAACAATCAAATGAATTATCATCAAATGGAAAATAATCCCCATTATAGAAGAAATCAGCATCAGTATTAATGTGATTATGCCCACTGTTATGAGTATCTAAACCTATATATTCACAATTTTTAAAAAAATTTCTGTAAGGTTTATTTCCACATCCTACATCCAAAACTTTTCCATAAATTAAATCAGAATATCCTCTTATACCGTTATTCAAACAGTAAGCTGATAAAAACGAAGGGCTTATTAAATTAGTTATTTTCAAAATTTTAGAAATTTGTTTAGTTTGTACTGTATCTTCTTTTTGAATGAAACAAAAAATACCTTATAAAAAAGATAGTTATCTAAATTTTCAGATACTAAATTTGCATTTAAATCGAGGCTAAATTCTCCATCTATAGATAGATATCTATCAAATGTACTACCTGATGTATGGGTCGCATTTTCTCCAAAACCAATATTTTTTACTAAATTAATTGGAGGCATTATCGAAAGTCTATTTTTATACCATATTGATGCTGACCATGCATAGGCCCAAGAATCAATCTTTGAATCATACACATTATCAAAAATTTTCCTCCAATATCTTCTTTCATTTGAATCAGAGAAAAAACACTTCCAATTTTCAGAAAATTTCCATTCTGGCCAAAAACTTAAATCTTTATCATAATCAAACCATGCTCTCCGCCACGTAGCCCATCCCCAACAATGATTATATCGCGACAAATAAAATTCATTTCTAACCATTTTTTCTTGAATAAAATTGTTACCATTAATACAAGAAACATTATCATCGTATTTGAATAATTCCAACAATCTATCACAATATTTAAAAAAGAAATCTGTCGGCAAACAATCATCTTCTAAAATAATTCCTTGTTCTTCATTTGAAAAAAACCAATCAATTGCCGAGGAAATTGCAGACTTACACCCTAGATTGATGTCAGAAAAATTATAAAAAACATTACACTCCCAATCAATCTTAGTAACAATTTCCTTTACTTTAGCACAATTTTCTAAATCATCATTACGAAGATTTCTCGGACCATCAGAAGAAACATATAGCCTTTTAGGCTTTACAGATCTAATCTTATCAAATACTTTTTGAGTTTCAATAGGTCTATTAAAAACCAAAAAAAGAATTGGACTATCTACCATTAACAATATATTTTCTATATACTTTAGAAAGCAAAACTCTAAAATCGAAGTACTCCAAAAACAAATTCTCTGGTCCCGGTGAACTAATTCTATTAAGACAATGATGCAAAACATTGTAAGCCCTAAAATCAATGAAAAATAAGGACTCACAATTTGAATCAAACATTGCATATCCAGCCTTATGCATCTCCAAATTAATTGAAGGGTAACATTCTATTAACTTAGACTTAACATCGCCATCAATTAAAAATTGTGAATAGTACCTAGGGACCATATATTTGCCTTCAGTTAAAATAAAAAAGATTTTTTTAAAAATATTAATATGTACTTTAAAAGAGTTTAATATATAAAAATTATTATCCCGTTTAAATGAAAATATTAATGATCGATATTTAAAAAATGGAAATGGAATTAGGGAAAAATAGGAAAATGGTATCTTTTTTTCTTTCGTCCAATAGTATAACTCTCTACAAGCCTGCCTATGGTGAGGACTAAGGTGTTCATCCCCGTATGGCGAATGAGAAATAAGTAAATCAATTTCAGAAAAATTTATATTCAATTTATCTAAACCCAATTTTAAAGTATTAGGAATATAAGGCAATTCATTAAGTAAGTTTCTTAATTCCCCACCTAAAAGGATGCAATTCTTAACATTAGCTAATTCCATCGCAGTATAAAATTCATTTACACGTGGAGAATTAGGATCATTTCCTGATAGACAGACTACATAAACATTAAAATTTGAATTTGAAGCCAAGTAATGAATTAAACCACCACACCATATAATCTCATCGTCAGGATGACAAACAACAAAAACAATATTTTTAACTTCTTGAATCACTTTAACAAAAAAGTACAGGGTTTTTCACTACACTATCTTTTTTAACTACATTAAATGCAAATGTACCTAATGAATTATTATTAATTCTTCTTCTATCAACCATTAATTCAACATTACTGAAAACCAATTTTGCAAAAATTGAATCATAATAATAGATAAAATTTCTACTAGCTTTATTAGTGTGACATAAATCCACAAAAGTATTACTGAAATAATTATTAAATAACTTATTTAATAAAGAAATAATCAAATTCGAAATTCTTAAATTATAGGGCCTTGCTCTTAAATCAAAATTTAAAAATGCCCCCCCATTTAAATTATAAAAATCAATTAGAACCCGAGGGTGAATATTATAATATGCTCTACCAAAAAAACCCGTTATTGCTGTTATATGAACGACTAAAGCTTCATTTCTTAACATTCTATACACATTCTTTAAAGCTAAACCTGGTTCAAAACAATAAAAAAGGACCCCTGCATCAATGATTAGATCATATTTATCAAGTAGCATTTTATCTATTTCCTTTGTTAAATCTTGTTGAATTGTAGCCTGATCATTAATATCTAAAGTTTCAACTATTGAAAAACCCAGACATTTCCCAAATGATATCGCATCAAGTTCTTCCTCAGCAGATTCTATTAGTTTAAAGCTAATAGAATTAGCATATTTTTTGATTTGCCCATAGGTAGGGTAAATTTTGGCGTCCCCTAATATCAGACATTTATTTAATCGAATATTCGGAGAGCATTTTATAGCATTTAATATCGATTTAATATCTTGGATTTCAATGGCCATTCAAATATTATTTTTTAATTTATAATATATTTCTTTGACTCCTTCGTCAAAACTAATTTTAGGTTTCCACCCCAATAATTTATACGCTAATCCGCTATCAGAAATAACATCTAACACTTCATTTTTTCTGCTAATATTATTGTTTGTTAATTTTACATCACAATTATCAACAGCTTCTAAAATCTTAATAATATCTACAATTCCATGAGACTCACCAGATCCAATATTAAAAATTTGAAATTTATTGAAACAATTAAGTGCACATAAACAAGCATCAACAAAATCATCAATATGGATATAGTCTCGCTTAGTATTCAATGAATCTACCGTTATTTCACCTTTTTTCAAATACTGTGTTAAAATCGAAGGAATTAGAAAATGCTTATTTTGACCACTCCCATAGATATTAAATGGCCGTAAAACATTTATAGGAATATTAAATTCACTTGAATAAAATTCACATACCTCTTCAATGATTTTTTTTGAAAGAGCATAAGGGTTAAACCCTTTTAAAGGAGATGTTTCTTTAAAAGGAAGTTCTCCAAAAGAATCATATACAAAGGCACTAATGTAAATCAAGGGAATTTTGAATTCTCTACATTTTTTTAAAATATTTACAGAAGAAACAATATTGTTTTTTAAAAATAATTCAGGATTTACCCAACTATCCGGAACATAGGTTTTGGCAGCAGTATGTATAATAACAGAAATATCACTAAAGTCTATTTCATTCAATTCTTCTATATTACAAAGATTAATATCAAATGAAGATAATTCCAAAAAAGAAATATTTTGTTTTTTTAACCTATCACATAATGCTCTGCCAACAAATCCATTACTTCCAGTAATTAATATTTTTGACATTATGAGAAAATAGATAAGTTATCATTTGCTAATTCATAATCAGAAGGCCTCCCGATGTCTAACCAAGTACCATTATGTCGAATTACTTTCGGAAAAGTTTTTTTCTCTATTAATTTTTCCATTAAGGTGTCAAAATTAAAGAATTCATCTTTAGGTATTACGTTTAAAATCTCTCGGTTAGCCATGTAAATTCCCATACTTACCTCAAATGTATATTTTGGTTTTTCCAAAATTCCAGATAACTCTCCATTCCCAACTAACTCCAATACCCCAAAATCAACAAGTTGCTCTCTTTGAAAAGAAGAAATAGTAAAAATATTCCCCTCTTCAATATGTTTGTCATAGAATTTCTCGAAATTCAAATCAGTAAGAACGTCACCATTCATTACTAAGAAATTGTCAGGTAAATCATTAATATTTGAAAGAGGCCCCATTGTTCCTAGGGCTTTCGTTTCTAATACATAGTCAATTTTAACATTAAACTTTTCACCTGATTGAAAATATGCTTTAATTAAATCAGACTGATGATTTACAGCAAGAGTAATATGGGTGAAATTATAAGAAACTAATTTTTCTATAATAAGCTGCATAATAGGCTTATCTCCCACAGGTACCAATGGTTTAGGTAAACTAATCGTATAAGGTTTTAACCTGGTTCCTAACCCTCCTGCTAATAATATCGCTCTTCTAGACATTCTATTTAGATTTAATAATTTTTAGAAAAAAAATTCTCGCCTTATATAAAAGAGGAAAACTACTAATTTTTTTTCTCATAATAAATTTATAATTTTTCATATTTAGTTTTTCTAAATCAGACCAGACGCCCAATTCATCAAAGAAAGAATCAGATATATTCTCATAATTATCAACCTTCTTAAACCAATCTAGAAATAATATATCATTATTCATAATTTGATAATTATGCTTCATTCCATGACATGCAAGTCTTTGGGGTAAATCGTATAAATGCCATTCGCCATTTACCTCTAGGTCTAATCTACTAATTTGATTTATTAATAATCTTTTGAAGTTCTCAATATTGTATTTGTAAGAAAAAAAATTTCGCGTATTTCCCAAATCAATTTTAAAACTTGAATAGTTGGCAATTCCATCTAAAATTTGATTAACAGCCAAATCTATATCATCATCTATAAATATTGTATTAGAACTATTAAGAACACTATTTAGTCCAGATTTTAAATTTTTAGAAACTATACAAGGAGTACCATTAAGTAGTGCTTCACCAATAACACGTGGTACACCTTCTTTATAAGAGTTTAAAAATAGAAATTTAGATTGAGCTAACAAACTTGAAATTAGGTGGTCTTGCAACGGAAATCTACCAAAAGCTTGCTGAGAACTAGAAATAAATGTTATATTTTTTAACTCCTTAGATGTAAAAATTTTTAAAGGTAAATCAAAAAAAAGTTTCTCAATTTTGTTTTTAGAATATGTAGAATCTGCTTCGGAAACAATACGAGAATCAGGAACAATGAATAAAAAGGTTAAATTATTATTCGAAGTCATCAATCTTCTTACAATTTCCAATGATTCAATAATACGTTTAATACTTGATGCACGGGATATTATACAGATATCCCATTTCTTTTTCAAATTAATATTATCAAACTCATTTAAAAAGTTCACACAAGTGTACGGCAAAATTTTATCTTTGTCATACCTTTCAAGAAACCTTTCATTTTTATTTAACCATAGTATACATGAATGCCAAATTTCTCTAGGCCAATAATTCAAAAAACCACAGTCTCCTTGAATATGAATTAAAAATATCCACTCTTTATTTAATGATTTATCATTTAAAAGTTTCTTAATATATGGATATTTAGCAGGCACTCCCCACAAAGCCTCATTGTGAGTAAAAGAAATAATTCCAGGACTATTTTGAGTTTTACTCTTTATTAATGTTGGCATTTAAAATAAATTTTTGAAATTCTCTTACACTATCATCTCCAACTTTATAAAAAAGTTGTAATGACTTATCTTTAATAGAATCCTTTAGATTTTTTAACTCCTGAAAATTATTTGTCAATTCTAAAAGAGTATTTTTTAAATAAACAATATCATTGCTCTCATACCCCATTTTAAGTTTTAAAAAATTAGGTTTGAAAGGTGATGTTAAATAGTTTGGATTAAATATAAAAGGAATTATTCCTGAAGCTGTTGCTTCAATTATTGCAGAAGACATTATTGTAAAACCTATCATCACCCCATCGAAAGAATCATTTAACGAAATAAATGAAGGATCATGGTGTTTAATTTTATGTATCGATATATCCCTTTTCTCTTGAATTGTCAATGGCACATTTGGATGATTCCTTATAATTATTTCATAATCAGTTAATATAGTTGAAATTTCTAACATAAATTGCCAAAAAGCAATGTAATCGAATTCTGAAATTTGAACGTTATCAAAACCTTGATGTAAAAATAAAATTCTTTTAGTCGGTAAAGAAACCCAGCTCTTTATTAAAGGATTTCCAATTTCAACAAATTTATTATTAGAAAAATCTTTAAGTTGTGAAGAGAAATATTCCCCCCATGTCAAATAATAATTGTGTGAAAAATTCCTAAACCCTACCTTAGGTTGATCCCAAGGAAAAGCACCCCATTGAAAACATATCGATTCACAACCAAGCTTAGTTGAAAGTATGGCTAAAATTTCATTATAAGCAGCATCTCCTTCAAAAGTTATTACTCTTAAAACCGATTTATTTGAAATTAACATTTTATATTTTTCAAATAAAACACTTAATTCAAAATAACGAAAATGAAAGGGTTTTAAACAACTAATATGTTTTGGTAAATATTCAAAACATATTTTACTAGAAAATTTCAACTTAAAAAAATTCTCCTCAGGCACAAGCAAAGAACATTTATCTTCAATTCCTGAAAATAATTCATTTGCTAGATTAAGAAATTTAGGATGATGAATAAAAATACAAAATTGCGATTTAATTGGATTTAGCAACCTATTTATATTAGTGATATAGCGTATAATATATACAAATAAAAAAACAACTACCTTAAAATTAATAAGGAATAATCGCGGACTCCTATTGTGTTTTTTAAAAGCCATTTTTGCGATATCAAACTCCTCGGCAGTAATAAAAAAATAATATTTATTTACGTTATTGTTAATAATGTCAAAATAACATTTATTGATACATTTGCTATTAACCGCAATTGTAAATAAATGCCTTTTTATTGCTGAATGTAAACTTACTTCAGAATATATATGATCAACATCATCACACTTTAGATCTAGAATAAGATCTTGAAAAAAATTAAACTTATTATTTACTCTCACTAATTTTCTTATTGGTCAATTCCAAAGTAAGCCTTGGTAAAAAATGTCCTTCATATTGATGTTTTAAATATTCAGGGTAGTAGTAATTAGTAAGAGCAAACCTTTCTCCTGATAATATAGGAGCTCCTCTATGAATACACGATGTATCAACTATGAGTAATGTTCCTGCCTTACCTTTAACAGTAATTAATCTCTCTGGCTTTCGAATCAATATTTTCTGAATTTCAGATTCAAGATATCTGGTCATCCCGAATTTTTTATTTGTTAATAAATTATCTAATAATGACTGCCAAAATTTATTAGAGGAACTTATTAATTGGAAAGGTCCATTATTTTCATCAACATCCGATAAATATACCAATGCCTTATATTGAAAATTATATCCGTCTCTGTGCCATCCTTCACCAGAACCTATATTACCTTTAACATATGTCAAATGTCCGGCTAGAGTTTGAAAATTAATCAATTTGCCGTTAAATAACTTTTCGCCAATTTTTAATAAGTTACTATCAGAATGGAAATCTAAAATTTTTCCTTTCAACAATTCGATACCAAATATTCTTTTGTCAGAATTTAAACTTCCAGACCAAACAGATTCTGGATAATCTATTTCAGCTTTCCTGATATCATTTATAATAGTATTACAATCAGAAGAAGAGAAATAATTGGGAATTTCTACATATCCATTCAACAAAAGCTTATCATATAAAATACTATTTTCATTATTTAATAATGTATTAACTCGTCTATTATGTTTTATTTTAACCAAAATATACAACAAATAAGATTTAACACCAGAAAGTATTATTAAGAGAAAATTCATATACAATTATTTAACAATTGAAAGACTACCTGAATCTAAAGAAATTAATTGATCACATTTATTTAATGTTGAAACTCTGTGTGCAATTAAAATTAATGTTTTGTTACCTAAAGAGTTTATATTATTCATAACATTTAGTTCCGTTTTTGAATCTAAAGCACTTGTTGCTTCATCGAGAATTAGAATTGGGGGATTCCTATATAATGCTCTAGCTATTCCGATTCTTTGCCTTTGGCCTCCAGACAAACGCACACCTCTTTCTCCCACCAGTGTATTAAGTCCATCAGGTAATGATGCAACTAATTCATCTAAACACGAAACATTTAATGCCATATTTAAATCATCTAATTTTATATTTTCCTTAGAAACTCCCAAAGCAATATTATTTAACAACGTATCATCAATCAAATAGATAAACTGAGGAACATAGCCAATATTTTTCAACCAACTATTTAATGTTAAATCATTTGAGTTGATATCTACATCATCTACAAAAATACCACCATGTACTGGTTTAATTAGACCAATTATTAAATCGATTAAAGTACTTTTACCTGATCCACTTTGGCCAATAAAGCCAATAGAAGTATTTTTTTTAATATTTAAATTGATGTCTTTCAAAACTTTCAAATCTGAAGATTTGTAATTAAAATCAATATTTTTTAATGTAATGTGTGAATCAAATGGAAGACAATTATATTTTTCTTTACTGTTATTTAATTTTGGCAAACTTAATTCCTCATAAATCAATTTTATTACGCTTCCCCTATATGTTAAATTTTGTATAGCTGCAGAAATTTTCGCGAAAGAAGGCATTAATCTAAATGAAGAAATAGTAAAAATACTTAAGAAAGGTAGAATATTTGATAACTTGTAATTTTCATCAATTATAAAAATTAAGTATAGACTTACACACGAAATTGTAGTGATTTCTAACCAAAGTTTTGGATAATTTGCCATTGAACTATTGAAGTAGTTCAACCTCGAAAATTTCTTGTGATACTTGGAATAATTATGTAAAAAAACTTTCTCAACACCCAAAACCTTTAATTCTTTAATCCCATTGAGACCTTCCATCAAAAACTGATTAGACTTTTCGAAGAAATTAATTCTTTCAATACCAATTTTTTTTATAAAATTGTTCGTAACCAAAAAATATAGTAATGCTGAAATTAATGATGCTGAAAGAATGAATAATGTGCCTAATGAATCAACTTTAAATAGAATAAATACAATTCCTAATACAATCGGTACCTCCGTTGAAAGTTGCAATATCTGAAGAATAAAATTCTCAAATTGTCCAACTTCGTGTGCTACGTTTTTAAATAGTTTTGTAGTATTTCTTTCAAAGAAAAAATCATACGGCTGAAAAAGGTATACCTCTAACAATTTATTAGATATATCTACCTGAATATTATTTACAAAACGATATTGCCAAAGATTCAAGATACCTAAAAAAATATTTTTAAATATGTACAGCAAAATCATAAATATTAAAAAATCTTTTAATAAATCTGCTTTACTTGGATTACCCAATAAATTAATAAGAGGAATAAGAAATTCATATTTTTGAGTTAAGCCGTCTTGAGTTAATAAAGCAATCATAGGCAATATGATACTAAAACTAAGTAGATCTAATATAGTTGCAAAAAAATTGCAAAATATTAAAAGTAAAATTTCTATCAGAAATTTACTCCCAAGTATTTTATATATATTATTTATATTTTTAAAAATATCTCTCATAATTAATTTACCATACACTACGACCTCCATCAGCAGCAATAATTGAACCATTTAAATAGCTAGATGCATCGCTCAATAAAAAAACTAATAGCCCTTTATATTCCGATTTATCAGCCATTCTGTTTAAAGGAATTCTTTTAATTACTTCATTTATGAACTCAGTATTTTGATTATTTTCTACTCCACCTGGACAAATTGCATTGCACCTTACATTTTTTTCAGCCCAATAAGTTGATACATATCGAGTAATTCCAATTAAACCTGTTTTAACTACCGAATAGGTAATAGGCTTAACAGGTTGTAAGTCTTCCGGTATCCCTTCAATTTTGTATAAGCGTTGATCTGGAGCAATTAAACCCAAATCAGAT
>JACCDH011709638.1_pt1 | contig 18470 bp, 15 predicted proteins | sample 7442481 | NCBI WGS metagenome assembly JACCDH01 (sample SAMN15323433, study PRJNA562643) | freshwater metagenome | isolation source: river surface water | place: USA:Blue River Watershed | collected 2017-08-15 | reverse complement strand
TGGTGTAAATGCACCGCCAACCGCCTACACGATCGATGGCAAGATGTACATCGCCGTGGCTGCTGGTGGTAACACTCAGCTCGACTATAAGCGCGGCAACAGCGTTTTTGTGTTCGCACTATAATTCGGCTGCAGTACAAGGAGGCTGCCTTCGGGCAGCCTCTTTTTTTGTCAACGAGCGAATTAAGGTTTCAACATGAATTTCCGTGCAGCAATTTCTGCCGTGTTCGTGCTCGCTGCCGTCAGCTTTGGCGTGCAGGCGCAAGACATTGAGGCAGGCAAGAAAAAAGCTGAAGCCTGCGTGGCGTGCCATGGCACCAATGGCAACTCGCCCTCAGGCGCTTTTCCTACTCTCGCGGGTCAGAACGCGCGTTACATCTATTTGCAGCTGCGTGACTACAAGGAAGGCCGCCGCAAGAATCCGATGATGTCGGCGATCGCGGCTGGCCTCGAAAAGCAGGACATGCACGACCTCGCCGTGTATTTCGCTGCTCAGAAGCAGGCTCGCACCGGCTTCAAGGCAGATCCCGAGCGCATCAAGGCAGGGGCCGCAAAAGCGGAAGAGTCACTGTGCGCGATGTGCCACCTGGGTGGCATGGCTGGCCAGAATGAAGTACCTCGCCTGGCAGGTCAGCATCCCGAGTACATCGTCACTCAGCTGAAAAACTTCAAAGCGCGTGAGCGCACGAATGATGCGGGCAACATGACTAGCCTTGCACAGACGCTGTCCGAAGAAGACATTACTAATCTCTCGCACTGGATCAACTCGCTGTATTGATCTCAGAGCCGCTTGCATCACCGATATCGAGCCAGTATTTACTGGCTCTTTTTTTACTATGACTTCGCAGTATGCTGGGCTGCCTCGGCGGGTAAGGCATTCAGAATTGCAGCGATCGCCGGATGCTGTATCTTGCGCTCGTTCGAGAGTGCATAAATCTGCTCCCTCACCTGAGACATCGCACCGACAAGCACGGCCCCCAGCTGCTCCTGCACGTCAGCGGCGAGAGCCGTGGGCGCCGGAAACAGTCCGCGCCCCTGTTGTCCGAACGTATTCAACAACGCATTGTCATCGAACTCACCGAAGATGTTCGGACTCAGATCATGCGTGCTCAGCCACTGATCAATGCGACCGCGCAGCGCATTGTTGCGGGTCGGGAGCAACAAGGGTGCACCCTGCAGGCTTGCCGGAAATCCTTCGCGATACTTTTCTGCCAGTGCGGGTAATCCGAACAGGCCGATCTCGAATTCTCCCAGCAGGTGACTGAACACCCGTAACGCTGATCCGGGAGGCACTGCTCGATCGGTCAGCATGACATCGATCTTGTGCACCGACAGCTTGCCCAGCAGGGTGTCGAATTGCTCTTCGTAGCAGATCAGTCGCACGGGCTGAGGTAATGTCAGCGCACTCTCGAGCAGCCGTGAAGCGATCAGCTTCGGCAAAGAATCCGAGATGCCTACGGTAAGACGTAAAGTCTTGTCCAGATCGGTTTCGGCCAGCGCCTCGAGCAATTGCCCTCCCAATAAAAAAATCTGGTCGGCATAGCGCAGCGCGATCTGCCCGGCTTCGGTCAGCACCAGTCGTCGGCCTTGCGGCCTGAATAACGACTTTCCTAAAGACTGCTCCAGCAGCGCCAGCTGCGCGCTGACTGTTTGCACCGCGAGTCCGAGACGCTCGGCGGCACGGGTCACACTGCCTTCCTTGGCGACGACCCAGAAGTAATGCAGATGGCGGAAATTCAGGTCCAACACTTGACTCCGTTTTTTTCGAAATTACGCTCTGATAAATCACCTGTTTTTCTTTCATTGTGCCCACTTTTTCGGCACCTTGCACTGCTAGAATCCGGCTGTCTGACCAGCGCTTACTCTGCGCTTCACCATGTTTCACGCAAGGTTTTTCAGGAGTCCTGCATGTTTGAATTATTGACAGATCCCCAGGCATGGGCAGCCTTTGCGACACTCACTGCGCTGGAGCTCGTCCTTGGCATCGACAATGTGATTTTCATCTCCATTCTGGTCGAGAAGCTGCCAGTGGAGCGACGGGAACTGGCACGCAAAATTGGATTGTTTGCCGCAATGTTTATGCGTATCGGTCTGCTGATGATGCTTGCCTGGATCGTCGGTCTGACTGCACCGATACTCAGCGTCCTTGATCAGGAATTCTCCGGTCGAGACCTGGTGCTGCTGTTTGGCGGACTATTCCTGCTCTGGAAGAGCGTTGGAGAGATCCACCAGACGATGGAGGGCAGTGAAGCGGGCCAAGCGACTAATGCAGCGCATAGCTTTTCGATGATCATTGTTCAGATCATGCTCATTGATATCGTTTTCTCACTGGATTCGATTATCACGGCTGTCGGAATGGTTGAGCACATACCCGTCATGGTTGCTGCTGTCATTGCTTCTGTCGGTCTGATGATGCTCTTCGCGGGTGCAATAGGTCGCTTTGTGGCAGCTCATCCGACAATCAAGATGCTGGCGCTGGCCTTTCTGACCGCCATTGGCGTTGTGCTGATTGCCGAAGGCTTTGGCCACCACGTGCCGAAAGGCTACATCTACAGTGCGATGGCGTTCTCGGTGACAGTAGAAATGCTCAATCTTCGCATGAGGAGACGCGCTTCTCGCCCGGTTGATCTGATTACGTCGATGGCTACTGGTGACGAAAACGAAAAACGCTGAACCCAAGCCATGCAACCCTGCGGTCGGTTACTGAGTCCAACAGGCTGTATCAGCGACGTGGAGAAAAGATGTATGCGAATGGATCTGTACAAACGTCTAGAGACAGGGGGGCGTTACTCCTATCTCGTCGTACCCGAGGGTCGACCAATACCTGAGGAAGCTAATAGTATCGACTGGCAACTCGCCGGCGAAGGTATAGAGATATCCGACGAGGCTCGCACACTCGAAGATTTTTCAATAGAGCAGCCGTTCTCTCAGCTCGACTGCAAAGGCTATGCGATCACAAGTACACGCTTCTTGTGACGGTTTGGCAGCGCCATAGCAAAGTTCACACCAGCCCGGCCCGCGACAACTCCGATTTCAGGAATGCGTAATACACCGGCGCAGCAATCACTCCCGGAATCCCGAATAGCGATTCCATCACAAGCATTGCGGACAAGAGTTCCCAGGCCTTTGCATTGATCTGCGCGCCCACAATGCGGGCATTCAGAAAGTACTCGAGTTTATGTATCGTTACCAGAAACACGAGCGCAATGACCGCTGTTGACAATGAGTGCGATAAGCCAATCACCACAATGACGGTATTCGAAATCAGATTGCCGACCACAGGCAACAGACCGGCAATAAACGTGATGAGTACCATGGTCTTCACAAAAGGTAGATATATGCCCGCCAATGGCAACATCACTGCTAGAAAGAAGGCGGTGAACATTGCATTGATGGCTGCGATGCGTACCTGGGCAAATACAATTTGGCGAAACGCATGATGCAAGTTTGAGATTCGCTGATGTAAAGCGGCCGCGAGTGGCAGAAAGTGATGTATGCGCGTCGTGTCGTAAAGTGCGGCCATTGCACCAATGACCATGCCAAGCAGCAGCTGCACAAAAGTCCTGCTGGTTTGCTCACCCAGATTTTTCGCCTGCGTGGCGTGCTCCCGCATCCATTCAGTCAGGGCCTGCTGAAGGGCTTCCGCATTCTGCGGCAAGTACGCCGCAAGCCATGTCGGAATCTGCTGACGTGACTGGTCGATCAGATCAGCCATTTTTTTCAGGAGTACCGGCAAGCTGCCCGCTTCCGAAAGAAAAAAACTGATCAATGCCCAGCTGCCTAAAGTCAGCGCGGTAACAATCAGTGATCCCAGCGCTGTGACAGACACCCACTTGGCGCGCTGGCCGCTCAAGCGAGATCCCAGGCGCGGCGCTATCAAATGAACCAGCGCGTACACCAGCAGGCCGGCATATAACGCCGCTATCAAGCCTGTGTGCATGACGAGCCAGAGAGCAACTGCCGCCAGCAGGTAGGAAGCTATCATGCAATAGCGCTGCTTTTCTTCTTTTATCGACATGTTTGAATATTTCAGTATCGCGCTCTGCTGCGCAATCCGTTAAAAGAAAGCGCAGATAAAAAAGCCGTCCAGGGTTTCCCGTGGACGGCTTTGCCGGGATTCACTGGCGATCAGTCTGCCAGTAAAGCACCGTATCAGACATTTACTGCTCAGGCTTGCTGCAAACCGGCGAGCAGCCAACCGCCTGAACCTGATACGGGTTTGGCGAGTACCCAGATTTCATTGAACGCTTCCGCGGACGCATTCTGCGATTCCCGGATCATGCCCGAAAAACGCACACTGGCGATGTACTCATCTGCCGTTGTCTCTATGCCCAGCAACTCGGCATCCAGCGACACCACATCAGTATTGTTTGGTGAGCTGCCGCGCTCCACCAGCTGCATCTTTACTTCGGCAAACATTTCTGGCGTGGTGAACTCGCGGATATCGTGAATATCAGCCTTGTCCCATGCGGCCTGCATACGAATGAAATTCGTTTTCGAGTGACGCAGGAAAGCTTGCGTATCAAAATCTTCCGGGACACTGGAAGCCTGACCTCCCTGCCAGTTCAATGGTGCCGGGGTATTGCCGGACTGACCAAGGTTAGAACCGATCTCGGGCGTAATACTGCGCTCCATCGGGCCAGCATAGGCCGGTTGCGGCTCTGCTGGCGCTGATTTCCGGGCGAGCATACGGAAGATGAACATGGCAACAATCGCGATTAAGGCAATCATCAGCACACTGCCAAGCATGCTCGCGAATTCCGCGCCCATACCAAAATGGGACATCAGCGCACCTAGGCCAAGGCCCAGCAATGCGCCGCCCAGTATGCCTTTCCAGGGGCTCGAAGGCGCGGGGGCGGGAGCGGGAGCCGCCGGTTGTGCGGGGCGAGGGGCAGGCGCGACCTGCTGGCCACCTTGCTGCATCGGCGCCTGACGACTGAAACTGGGCGAGGATTTACCAAAAGAGCCGCCACCACCAAGCCGCTTTGCTTCTGCGGTGCCTAAGCCGACCGATACACCCAGGATCGCAATCATCAATGCCATCCAAAACTTCTTCATAGATCCTCCAGAGGACAAAAAGGCGAGACGAATTCGCCGTAAACGTTCGTGCAACGCTGGATTTTAACCAAATCTGTCGTCCCGATAAAACCGAAGTAATTAGGACTCTTGCTTCGAAAAAACATGAGTGAACACAGGCTTTGCGTACTGTGCTGCCGCGCAACCCATCACGGCAGGCTCTTTGTCAATATCTATTATTAGAAAATATCTGATAGTTCTTGGCTATATTATCAATAAAAACTATCAAATTTACCTTTCGATTTGTCTTTTCTATGATTCGACCTGTCCCAATACTTTTCCTGTTCAACCACTGTCCAAGCATTAACCCTTCTTAAGGAGCAGATCAGATGTCTATCGTCAACACCATCATCAAACCCTTCAAAACCACCGCCTACCAGAATGGCAAATTCGTCGAGGTGACCGATGCCGACCTGAAAGGCAAGTGGTCGGTTGTGTTCTTCTATCCTGCTGATTTCACCTTCGTCTGCCCAACGGAGCTTGGCGATCTCGCTGACAACTATGACACCTTCAAGTCACTTGGGGTTGAAATTTATGCTGTGTCTACCGACACGCATTTTTCGCACAAAGCATGGCATGACACCTCTGACACCATCGGCAAGATTCGTTATCCAATGCTGGGCGATCCGACAGGCGCGATCACACGCAACTTTGATGTGATGATCGAGGAAGCTGGCCTGGCGCTGCGCGGTACCTTTGTGATCAACCCCGAAGGACAAATCAAGCTGTGCGAAATCCACGATGACGGCATAGGCCGCGATGCAAAAGAACTGCTGCGCAAAGTTCAGGCAGCTCAGTACGTCGCTGCGAATCCGGGCCAGGTCTGCCCTGCCAAGTGGACGCCGGGAGCCGAGACGCTCGCACCTTCTCTGGACCTCGTCGGCAAGATCTGAGTTCACTCGTTTCATCATCTCTGCGGCGCCACTCTGGCGCCGCACCGTCAGAACAAGAGGCCATCATGCTGGACACCGCGATCAAAAATCAATTGCAAGCCTACCTCGGCAAAGTTACCCACCAAGTCGAGATCATCGCCTCGCTGGACGACAGCGACAAGTCACAGGAAATGCGCGCAATGCTCAAAGAAATCACTGAGCTGTCGCCGCGACTCTCCTATGAAGAGCGCAATGACGATAAGGAGCGAAAGCCATCTTTTGCGCTGAATCGTGCAGGTAGCAATATGGGCGTGCGATTTGCCGGCATTCCGATGGGCCACGAGTTTACCTCGCTGGTACTGGCACTCTTGCAAGTGGGTGGCCATCCTCCGAAAGCCAGCGATGACGTGCTCGAACAGATACGCCAGCTGGATGGCGAGTATCTGTTCGAGACCTATATTTCTTTGTCGTGCCAGAACTGTCCTGAAGTCGTTCAGGCCCTTAATCTGATGTCGGTAATCAATCCGAACATTCGTCACGTGATGATCGATGGCGCACTGTTTCAGGATGAAGTGAATGCGCGCCAGATTATGGCCGTGCCCACCATCTTCATGAATGGTCAGCATTTCGGGCAAGGCCGAATGGAGCTGGAAGAAATTCTCAACAAACTGGACACTGGCGCAGCTGCGCGTGAAGCCGAGAAGATCGCGAATAAAGACGTGTTCGATCTACTGGTCGTGGGCGGCGGTCCGGCGGGAGCATCTGCCGCAATCTACTCTGCGCGCAAGGGTATCCGTACCGGCGTGATTGCCGAGCGCTTCGGTGGTCAGGTACTGGATACGCTGAGCATCGAGAATTTCATATCAGTCAAGGAAACTGAAGGGCCCAAGCTAGTCTCCGCACTGGAACAGCATGTGAAATCCTATGACGTTGATGTGATGAGCCTGCAGCGTGCTTCAGCGCTGATCCCGGGCGAGCTCATTGAAGTAAAGCTGGAAAGCGGCGCCAGCCTGAAAGCAAAGTCAGTGGTGATCGCCACCGGCGCCCGCTGGCGTGAACTGAATGTACCCGGTGAAAAAGAATATCGGAACAAAGGCGTGGCCTACTGCCCGCATTGCGACGGACCACTGTTCAAGGGTAAGCGTGTAGCTGTCGTTGGCGGAGGAAACTCGGGTGTAGAGGCAGCGATTGATCTCGCAGGTATCGTCGCTCATGTCACGCTGCTGGAATATGATGTGAAGCTGCGTGCAGATGAAGTCTTGCAGCGCAAGCTGCGCAGCCTGCCCAACGTCACCGTGATTACACAAGCTCAGACAACCGAAGTCACCGGCGACGGTAATAAGGTGAATGGCTTGTGCTATACCAACCGTCAGACCAGCGAATCGAAAACGATTGAGCTTGAGGGTATCTTCGTGCAGATCGGCTTGCTGCCGAACACCGACTGGCTGAAGGATACGGTTGCCCTGTCAAGGCATGGCGAGATTGAAGTCGATGCACGCGGCCAGACGTCCGTGCCGGGGGTGTTCGCCGCCGGCGACGTGACCACGGTGCCCTACAAGCAGATCATCATCGCGATGGGTGAGGGCTCGAAAGCGGCACTGGGTGCATTCGATCATCTGATCCGTACCTCGGCACCCGCGGCCACTGAGGAGAAACTGGCTGCCTGATCACTGCCGCCATGCCGTGGTTGGCACCGTGGTTAGCAAATAGGCACAGGCGGGCATGCCCCGCCTGTCCGTATATGATGGAGGCTCTTACAGAGATCGCCATCAATAATGAAAAAAATACTCCTCTTATCAGCACTGCTCCTTCTGTCAGTGCTACCTGCCTCTGCGGCAGACAAGCTCTCCGAAATCCGCTCGAAGATCGAAGGCACCTATGAACTGATCGAGTGGGACGACGCCGGTGTGAAGCTGACACCACCCGATGTCGCTGCGCGTTACGTGATCCGTGATGGCAAAGTCACGTGGATCGCACACAAAAATGCCGGCGGCAAGCTGGTGAGCAATGCGCAATATGGCGACTATGTGCTCGGCGAGAATGTGTTTGCTTATGGTTATGGCGAATGGCTGGAAGTGGTCGTCGAGGATGGCCAGACACGTGTCAGTCGCGAGCCGAAGGCGGAGATGAAGTCACTGACGCTGCCAACGATGCGTACCTTCACACTCACTCTGGATAAGGGCATTGTCCGTGCCGTGGCTGGACCGGCCAGTTTCGAATTTCGTGAAGATGGGATGGATTACACTCACAAGACCAGCGGCTTCACTCGCAAATATAAACGTGTGAGAAACTGATGTGCAAATATCAATCGGATGCATGAAAAAAGGCCGGGATAGTTTCCCCGGCCTTTTTTCTGACTCATGCTGATCAAACGCCCATCACTTCCTTCTTGAACTTCAGACGCCATGCATGCAGTAGTGGCTCGGTGTAGCCGGCAGGCTGGGCCAGACCTTTGAACACCAGATCGCTCGCTGCCTGGAACGCATGCGACTTCACAAAGTCGGCCGCCATCGGGCGATAGAACGGATCGCCAGCATTCTGGCCATCCACCACTTTAGCCATGCGCTCGAGTGTTTCTTTCACCTGTACCTCACTCACCACTCCATGCAACAACCAGTTGGCAATGTGCTGGCTGGAGATGCGCAAGGTTGCGCGGTCTTCCATTAGGCCGACATTGTGAATGTCCGGCACCTTGGAGCAGCCCACGCCTTGCTCGACCCAGCGCACCACATAGCCCAGAATACCCTGTGCATTATTGTCCAGCTCTTGCTGAATTTCGGCAGCCGACCAGTTGGGTTTGGCGACAACAGGAGTCATCAGCAGTTCGTCGTGCAACTTCTTCAGCTCAGCTGCCGCATCGACTTTCTCCAGATCTTGCTGAACGGCGGCGACATCGATCTGATGATAGTGCAATGCATGCAGAGTCGCAGCAGTAGGCGATGGAACCCACGCAGTATTAGCACCGGCTTTCGGATGCCCGATCTTTTGCTCCAGCATGGCTGCCATCAGATCTGGCATTGCCCACATGCCTTTACCGATCTGACCACGGCCCCGCATGCCCGACGACAGACCGGTAAGCACATTGCTGCGCTCATAGGCCGACAGCCAGGTGGAGGTCTTCATGTCACCCTTACGCATCATTGCACCGCCGGTCATCGATGAGTGCATCTCGTCGCCGGTACGGTCGAGGAAGCCAGTGTTGATGAAAGCCACCCGCGCTGAAGCCTCTTTTAGGCAGGCTTTCAGATTGGTTGAGGTGCGGCGCTCTTCATCCATGATGCCGAGCTTCACAGTGTTCTCTTTCAGACCCAGCATGGCCTCGACAAGCGCGAACAGTTCGGAGGCGAAAGCCACTTCCTTCGGGCCGTGCATCTTGGGTTTCACAATATAGACTGAACCTGTGCGCGTATTGCCAATTTTCTGTGTTGCCGGGCGCTTGAGATCATGCAGTGCAATCGTGGTGGTGATCACTGCATCCATGATCCCTTCCGGGATTTCTTTACCATCAGCCATCAGGATCGCGGGGTTGGTCATCAGATGGCCAACATTGCGCAGGAATAGCAGCGAGCGCCCATGCAGCCTGACCGGCTGACCATTCGCGCCTGTGTACTCACGATCTGCATTCAGGGTACGGTCGAAGGACTTACCACCCTTGCTGACGGTTTCTACCAGCGTGCCTTTCAGAATACCGAGCCAGTTCCCGTAAGCGATGACTTTATCTGTGCCATCAACCACGGTGACCGAATCTTCGAGATCGAGAATGGTGGAAAGCGCCGATTCGAGCACGACGTCTGCGACGCCCGCTGCATCATCCTTGCCGATCGGCGTCGAACGATCGATGCGGATATCGATGTGCAAGCCATGATTCTTAAGCAACACCGAAGAGGGTGATGATGCGTCGCCCTGATAGCCGACGAATCTGGCCTCATCCTTCAGACCGGTGGTGCTGCCATCTTTCAGCGTGACCACCAGCTTGCCACCATTCACTGTGTAAGCCTTGGCATCCGCGTGCGAGCCTTTTGCCAGTGGCGCAGACTGATCGAGGACGTTGCGGGCGAAAGCGATGACTTTGGCACCGCGCACCGGATTGTAGCCACCGGCACGGGTCGCACCATCGGCCTCAGAAATTGCGTCTGTGCCATACAGTGCGTCATAGAGTGAACCCCAGCGAGCATTTGCAGCATTCAGTGCATAGCGTGCGTTCAGGATCGGCACGACCAGCTGCGGACCGGCGGTGGTCGCCAGTTCGGCGTCCACGTTTTCAGTGGTGACTTTGACCTCTGCAGGCACCGGCTGCAAATAACCGATGGATTCAAGGAATTCGCGATACTTCGCTACATCGGCGATGGGGCCGGGATGCGCACGGTGCCAGTTATCCAATTCTGTCTGCAAACGATCACGCTCAGCGAGTAGCGCAGCGTTTTTGGGCGAGAGATCATTGGCGATCTGCGCAAAGCCTTTCCAGAAGCTGTCGCTGGCGAGGCCGGTACCGGGCAGCACCTGATCTTCAATAAAGCGGTGCAGCGCGCTATCGACCTGAAGTCCATGGCAATTGGTTCGAGTAGTCATCGGTAAAATCTTTCAGCTAGGTTGATTGAGTCGTTGAATCTTTGAATTGGTCAGGCAAGTAAGGTTTATTTCTTTTCTGATCCCAAAAACTGCAGCAAATCATTCAGCGTGCTTCCGCTGCCATTGGGCGTAACGCCCAGTTCTTCCATCGGCGCTCCTGCGCGATTTACCCAGAACGTCTGATAGCCAAACCACGCAGCCCCGCAGATATCCCAGGCATTACTGGAGACGAACAGCATGTCCTTTGCCTGTAATCCGAAAGTGTCAGGACCCAACTGATACGCATCGGGGGCCGTCTTGAATTTTTGTACTGCGTGCGCCGAGAGCACGGCATTAAGCAGTAATTGCATGCCAGCCGCCTGGACGACCGCATCGAGCATCTCAGGATTACCGTTTGAAAGGATCGCGAGCTTCTTGCCCTGAGCGCGCAATGTCTGCAGCGCACCCAGACTTTCTGGAAAGGCCTGAAGCTTTGCGTACTCGCCCATGATCTCGCTCTGCGCGTCCAGGGTGAGGTCGAGTCCTAGCTTGCGGCAACTAAAAATCAGCGCATCCTGCGTGATCTCCCAGAAAGGCTTGTAGGTGTTCGACAGTGTGCGCAGTCGTGTGTACTCGATCTGCTTGTCGCGCCAGAGTTCAGCCAGGGTTTTGCCCCGCCCGGGAAACAGTCGCTCTGCGAGCACGCCTATTGAATAGACGTCAAAGAGCGTGCCGTACGCATCGAAAATAATTGCCTGAATGGCCATGATTGCCCGGTAAATCTGTAGGGCCTTAGTATATTTAGTCGATTAATCACAAAAAACTATGATTTCGTCGATTCACTTGTGCGTTTTAGTCAAAAGTTGGCCTGCACACTGCCAAGGCGGGCAACGCGAAGGGAAGGAGGAGAAGGTCGGGGGCGGCTGACCGGACGCATGCCGGTCAGCCTGATGAGTGGCGTCAGACGTCGATATTGCCCGCTGCCAGCGCATTCATTTCAATGAATGCGCGGCGCGGCTCGACATCATCGCCCATTAGCGTGGTGAAGATCTGGTCAGCGGCAATCGCATCCTCAATCTGCACTCTCAGCAAGCGGCGAACCGTGGGGTCCATCGTGGTCTCCCACAGCTGCTCCGGGTTCATCTCGCCCAACCCCTTGTAGCGCTGCTTGTTCACGCCGCGCTCGGCCTCGTCGCGCAGCCAGGCCATCGCCTGCCTGAACTCACTCACGGCGGATTCGCGCACCTTCTCGCCAGTACCACGACGTACCAGGGCACCCGGTCCGATCAGGCCCTTGAAGGTCGCGGCCGCTTCAGCCAGCACACCATAGTCGGCGCCGCGAACAAATTCGGCATCGATCACACTGACTTTCAGATTGCCATGATGGCGCCGCTCGACACGCAGCATGTGCTTGGCAGACAAGTCGTCGCTACTAACAGCGACTTTTACGCTGGGATCATTAATCGCCGCAGCGAGTGACGCTGCGGAAGTCTCAGCAGCTTCGGGACTTGAAAGATCCAGAATGACGCCATTCATGATGGCCGACAGCGCAGCATCATCCATCGCACGCGACAGACGCATGATGATCGCATTAGCGGTGTTGTACTTGCGCACCAGCTCGGCCAGCGCATCTCCGTTAATCGGCGCCATTCCTTCTGCAGGCACCAGCGCAGCATCATGCAGCGCAATCTGCATCATGTAGCTGGCCTCTTCGAGATCATCTTTCAGATAGCGCTCGTCCTTGCCATGCTTGACCTTGTAGAGCGCTGGGTGCGCAATATACACATGGCCGCGCTCTACCAGAAGCGGCATCTGACGATACAACAGGGTCAGCAACAGCGTGCGGATATGCGCGCCATCAACATCGGCATCGGTCATGATAATGATGCGGTGATAACGCAGTTTGTCGATGTTGAACTCATCGGCACCGATGGACGTACCCAGCGTGGCGATCAAGGTGGTGATCTGCTCGGATGAAAGCATCTTTTCAAAACGTGCCTTCTCGACATTCAGCACCTTTCCACGCAGCGGCAGAATTGCCTGGAACTTGCGGTCGCGTCCCTGCTTGGCCGAGCCACCGGCGGAATCACCCTCGACGATATACAACTCGCACAATGCCGGGTCTTTCTCCTGACAGTCAGCAAGTTTCGCCGACAGCCCGAGACCATCCATCACACCTTTGCGACGAGTCAGTTCGCGCGCCTTGCGCGCCGCCTCACGCGCACGCGCAGCCTCGACGATCTTGCCGCAAATGATCTTCGCATCGTTCGGCTTTTCCATCAGGAAGTCAGTCAGCGTCTTCGCGACCACTTCTTCTACAGGTCCGCGTACTTCGGAAGACACCAGCTTATCCTTGGTCTGCGAGCTGAATTTCGGCTCCGGCACCTTCACCGACAACACGCAGGTCAGGCCCTCGCGCATATCGTCACCGCTGATTTCAACCTTGGCTTTCTTGGCGAGTTCGTGCTCTTCAATGTACTTGTTGATCACGCGCGTCATCGCCGCACGCAGTCCCGTCAGATGCGTACCGCCATCGCGCTGGGGGATGTTATTTGTAAAGCACAGCACGGTCTCGTTGAATGCATCGTTCCATTGCATCGATACATCGACTGAAATCGTCGTGTTGTTTTCCGACTGGCGCTCGCCTGTTGCCTGGAACACGGTTGGGTGAAGCACATTCTTGGCCTTGTTGATGTACTCCACAAACCCACGTGTGCCACCCTCGAAGGCAAAATCCTCTTCCTTGCCGCTGCGCTTGTCGGTCAGCTTGATATGAACGCCATTGTTCAGGAACGACAGTTCGCGGATACGTTTGGCGAGGATGTCGTAGTGGAACTCCACATGGGAGAAGATCGCTTCATCAGCCCAGAAATGCACCTCGGTGCCGCGCTTGTCGGTCTCGCCGATCACCTTGATCGGAGAAATCTCAACGCCGTCCTGAACCTCGATCTCGCGGTTCTGTGGCACTCCGCTGGCGAATTCCATGAAATGCACCTTGCCATCACGCCGCACGGTCAGCTGCAGCTTCTTCGACAGCGCGTTCACGCAAGAGACGCCCACGCCATGCAAGCCGCCGGACACCTTGTAGGCGTTCTGATCGAACTTTCCGCCCGCGTGCAGCTCTGTCATCACAATCTCTGCTGCGCTACGCTTGGGCTCGTGCTTGTCGTCCCATTTGATGCCCGTCGGGATGCCACGGCCATTGTCAGTAATCGAGATGGAATTATCCGAGTGAATCGTGACGTGAATTTCGCTGCAGTGCCCGGCGAGCGCCTCATCAATCGAGTTGTCCAGCACCTCGAAGACCAGATGATGCAAGCCTGTGCCATCGGAGGTGTCGCCGATGTACATGCCAGGACGCTTGCGCACCGCTTCCAGGCCCTCGAGGATCTGGATCGATGAAGCGCCGTACTGGTTCGAAGAGCTGCTGTTTTCAGAAGGAATCGCGGACATGGCTACCTTAATAAAGCTATCGCGTAAAAAATCATTACATCAACAAAGGGGCAAAGGGGCCATCGGGCCCCTTCGCGTACTGCCTGCTGCTCGGTCAGATGCGCATTGGCATCACCACATATTTGAAGTTCGCGTCGTCAGGCACAGTGATCAGTGCCGATGAATTGGCATCACCGAGCGAAATGCTCACCTGATCGCATTTCAGGTTGTTCAGCACATCCAGCAGGTAAGTAACATTGAAGCCAATGTCCACGCTGTCACCACCATAGTCGATTTCTAGTTCTTCAACGGCCTCTTCCTGATCCGCATTGGTCGAGCTGATCTTCAGGCTGCCCGGCGCGATCACGCAGCGCACGCCTTTGAATTTGTCGGAGGTCATGATCGCTGCGCGCTGCAGCGATCGCAGCAGCAACTCGCGACCGATGCTGAAGTTGTTTTTGTATGCCTTCGGAATCACGCGGGTGTAATCGGGAAACTTACCCTCTACCAGCTTGGAGATCAGCTCGATATCGGCAAAGTCGACCTTCACCTGATTGGTAGCGATCTGCAGCGTCACCAGATCATCATTGTCTTCGAGCAGGCGCTGCAGTTCGATGATGGTCTTGCGCGGAATGATGACTTCCTGACGCGCAAATTCCTGATCGGTGACGATCTGGCTGAATGCCAGCCGGTGACCATCGGTGGCCACAGCAATCACATTCTTGCCATCGACGACTAGCAGCAGGCCATTCAGGTAGTAGCGGATATCCTGCTGCGCCATCGAGAAATGCACCATGTTGAACAAGTGCTTCAGCGTCTTTTGCGGCAGGCTGACTTTGGCGCTGTAATGCTCAGCTTGCGCAACGGTTGGAAATTCTTCCGCCGCCAGCGTCTGCAGCGCGAATCGCGATTTGCCGCACTGAATGGTCATCCGCTTGTTCGATACCGACAGCGACACCTCGGATTCCGGCAGCGCACGCAAAATATCGAGCAGTTTGCGTGCGGCGACGGTCGTCGAACCTGATTCCGAGCCCGAGCCTATGGCCGCATGTGTACTGATCTGCACCTCAATATCGGTGGAGAGCAGGGAGACATTCTCTCCATTCTTGCGGATGAGGATATTGGCGAGAATCGGCAAAGTGTGCCGACGCTCGACAATACCGCTCACGATCTGCAGCGGTCGCAGCAGCGCGTCCCTGTGGGTTTTTACCAGTTGCATCGTGGAGTCCTTTCGCAAATCGCTTTCTGAATGGAAATTCGTTTGTCCCGCATGATCCTGTCTGCCTCGTCGTTATCTGCTTGTTTGTTTATCTTGTTGAATCTTTTACTTCTTCCCTGATATCGTCCTTTGGGGTCGGCGTCTATCAGACGTCCATCACCCTTTCAGGGTCTGTTCCAGTACATGCAACTCGTGATTGCACTCCGGGTTCTTGCTCCGGTCAGCAGCAATCTTGCGCACTGCATGCAGCACCGTCGTATGGTCGCGCCCGCCAAACAGCTCGCCGATTTCCGGCAGGCTTTTCTGGGTGAGCTCTTTGGCCAGGTACATCGCAATCTGCCGAGGGCGCGCGATATTGGCCGGTCGTTTCTTTGAATACATGTCGGCGACCTTGATATTGAAAAAGTCGGCGACTGTCTTCTGGATGTTCTCGACTGAAATCTGCCGGTTCTGTACCGACAGCAAGTCCTTCAGCGCATCTTTCACGACATCGATCGTGATCTCTTTACCGTGGAAACGGGAATACGCAAGTATCTTCCTCAGCGCACCTTCGAGTTCGCGCACATTTGAGCGCAGATGCTTGGCAACGAAAAACGCAACGTCATCCGACAGCACCGCACCTTCCTGAATAGCCTTCTTCAGCAAAATAGCGACACGCATTTCAAGCTCCGGCGGCTCAACAGCCACCGTCAGGCCCGAGTCGAAGCGCGAGATCAGGCGATCATCCATGCCGGTGATCTCTTTCGGATACGTATCACTGGTGATGATGATCTGCTTCTTGGCAGCGATCAGCGCCTCGAACGAATAGAAGAACTCTTCCTGCGTGCGACTTTTACCGCCAAAAAACTGAATGTCATCAATCAGCAGCAAATCCAGTGAGTGGTAGTAGCGCTTGAAATCGTCAAATCCCTTGCGCTGATACGCGGTCACCACATCGCGCACATACTGCTCTGCGTGGATATACCGAATCTTCACCGACGGATTGTCTGCCAGCACCTGATTACCGATTGCATGAATGAGGTGCGTCTTGCCCAGACCCACGCCACCATACAAGAACAGCGGGTTATAAGAGCTGCCCGGATTGCTCGCCACCTGGATCGCGGCGGCGCGCGCCAGCTGATTGGCTTTACCGGTCACGAAGCTGTCGAAGGTCAGGGCTGAATTGATACGGCTCTGGTCACGGCGAAAGTGGCTTTCTTCTGCCTGCTCGGCCCGCTCGATGGGCGCGTCCTGCCCGGGAGTGGCGACTGCCTGCGGCAGCACTGCTGCTTTTTTAAGCGACCCGTTACGCGGGTCGAGCACGAATTGGACATCGACCGGCGACTGCCAGAATTCGGCCGCCAGCCGGGTGATCCGGTCCGCGAACTGGGTCTTTACCCAGTCCAGCTTGAATCGGTTGGGCGCGGCGATGCGAAGACGGCCGTCTTCGAAATCGAGCGGCGCCAACGGCTTGATCCAGGCGCTGAACTGCTGGGGCGTCAGCTCCTGTTGCAGCCGCGTGGCGCAGGTCTGCCAGAATTCTTCCATTGATTGAACCAGTCATTGGAGCGGCGGCGAGTAGCGCGCTCCGGGTTTCTTTATTGGTGTAATGGCCCAAGCGCAAAGGCTTGCTGCGATGCTCGTATTTTACCCTTGACGGGCAAAGTTATCCACAGGCAGTCGCTGAAATTGATGCTCTGTAAACGCGCGCGCAGACCGAACGGATTGCGCTTTTTATAATTCATTAAAACGGCGTGCCGAAAACCCGCTATTTGGGCGCAAAAGAATCCTTTGTGGCCCGACCCCGCAGTGAATGCCTGCCAAAACCCCCTGTAAGTAATTGACAGATATACAGAAAATACTGTCTAATTCAGGGTTCTCTGCGCTGCGCGCCTTCAGATGGACCGGATGGCAACGCAACACAAGATTTTTGCCGGGTACGTCCCGGTTTTTTGCTGAGCTTTTCCATTAGCGAGACCCAACATGAAACGTACCTATCAACCTTCCGTCGTCCGCCGCAAGCGCACGCATGGCTTTCGTGCACGCATGGCTACCCGTGGCGGCCGCGCTGTCCTGAACGCTCGTCGCGCAAAGGGCCGCAAGCGTCTTGCTGTCTGAGGCTAGTTAAGCAATCTTGCCCGACAGCTTGCCCGGCCTGCGTCCGGAGGACTACGGCAGGCATCGACGTATCGTAAAAACGGATGAGTTTTCATCCGTTTTTCGTTTGCGACCCGCGTTCCGTACCGAGCATTTCGCGCTGTACCAGCGTCCGAACTCGCTGGACCATCCACGGTTAGGCATCGTGGTGGCCAAACGGCTGGCACAGCGCGCGGTCACCCGCAACATGATCAAACGAATTGCAAGAGAAGCCTTTCGGCTGGCGGCGCTGCCCAGTGTCGATTGCATTATTCGTCTGAGCTCACCCGTTGTCGCACGCGGGCAAAGCGCCTCGTCTTCTGTCGGCAAGCACGCTCTTGCATCTGAACTGAAACAGCTGCTGGACCAAGTCCGGCAGTCTGATCTGGCGGACTCCCGATGAAATCACTGATGCTGTTACTGCTGCGCGCGTACAAGCTGGGTATCAGCCCGCTGCTGGGACAGCATTGCCGCTTCTATCCCAGCTGCTCAGAATATGCCCGGCAAGCGATCATCACGCACGGTGCGCTGCATGGCAGTCTGCTCGCCGGAAAACGGCTGTGCAAATGTCATCCATGGCATCCGGGCGGTGTTGACCCAGTGCCCGATCTTCATTCTTCATCCTGCGAACAGGCGCCGATCAATCCGGCGCGTGTTCACATTTCCGAACACACGCTCTGAACCACACCCTCCATGGATATCAAACGTACCGTACTGCTGGTGATCTTCTCGCTGTCCTTGCTGATGCTATGGGATAACTGGAATCTGTATAACGGCGGACCCTCAATGTTCGCCCCTGAACAAACACCTGCGATAACGAAAAACACTACGAGCGCGCAGACGGAGGCCTCAGTGCCGCAAGCCAGCGCGGCTGCCGATGCTGCAGCAAGCCCTGCAGACGTACCCGGCGATAGCAATGCTGTCCCGCAGGGTGAGCGCATCACGATCATGACTGATCTGCTGAAAGCCGAGATCAGTACTGCCGGCGGTGAGCTGACCCGTGTCGAGCTGCTCAAACATAAAGACGGTACGGATCAGAGCAAGAATGTCGTGCTGCTTGAATCAGGCAACGGGCGAACCTATGTCGGCCAGAGCGGGCTCATCGGCGGCAACTTCCCCAGTCATCGTTCGATGTTCACTGCGCGATCTGGCGCACGCACGCTTGACACCGCAGATTCCGTGCAGCTGGTGCTTGATGCCGAGCAGGA
>JACCDH011585877.1_pt1 | contig 18470 bp, 23 predicted proteins | sample 7442481 | NCBI WGS metagenome assembly JACCDH01 (sample SAMN15323433, study PRJNA562643) | freshwater metagenome | isolation source: river surface water | place: USA:Blue River Watershed | collected 2017-08-15 | reverse complement strand
CCAGAAGCATTTAAATGAAGTTCTTTTTTCTTTGAAACTTCGTTAGCATCATAAAATCTTGCGGCTTTTTCATCTGCCAATGCACTGCTACTTCTTGGAGCATAACGGCAAACATCTGGATATTCATTAACACAAACAATATACATAAAGAAACGATAAGTGTCTAAAGTGTTGCCAGCAGCATTTTTAATATTTTGATCTCTACGCCAAATTGGTTCCATAACTAAAACTTTTTTCTTCATGGCGCGTGCTTGATTTAATATATTTCTTAAACCAGTTACAGTATCAGACCAAGGAACACTTCTACTGAAATCATTTGTGCCCACTTGAACAATAACACCATTGTAATAATTAAATATTCCAGCGATAGTTCCTAAAATAGCTTTAGCATTTGTCCCGCCAGCAAAACCAGAAAAATCTTTATTACCTAAGCTATTGCCGTTTAAATAAAAATAATCAAATCTGATCATCTAACTGTTCAACGGCAAAACAGATATTATAAATAATTTAATATCCTGAGTATTTTTATTTTCCTCGGAGTTCTTTTATTTATCTTTTTTGGAATAATATAAGTACAAATATTGTAATATACATAATAAAACTAATCTCGTTTTTATCTATCTAGTAAAAAAAAGGATTTTATTCGATTCGTCACAATTTCTTATATTATCCGCTGTCTAAGGGCTTATTAATTAAACAACAATGGTTTATATTAAGTTAGACAAATAAATAATACAATAAATAAATTAAAAGTCAATAGTTAAATATACAAATGATCAGGTTTGATCGGGGAAAGGGTTAACAGTTAAAAACCCATTTAGAGTATTCATAATTTTCATTAACAAATCCACCGGGGATCAAGTTATTTTCTTTTGCAAATAATGCTAATGAATAAGAACCAAAAACAACACAATTTTTGTCATTTATTTGAATTTTTGGAATGTTATTTTCTTCATATTGATTAATATCAACATCAATATCTACAACAATATTGGAAAAAGGAATTGATTTAACTAATTTAAAAGGAATTTCTTTTGCTGAAAGAATTTCAGTCATTCTTTTTAAACCATCATTTTTATCTAAATTTCCTTGTATTAACCATAACATAATATATACCTTTTAAAAGCAAAATATAACATACAAACAATTTAAATTCAATAAAAATTGATTAATTAAATTGAATATGTTATCATTCTAAAAATTTAAAGGAAATTAAAATGTTAAAAATATATATAAGAAAAGACTTAAACATGAGAAAAGGTAAAATGGCAGCACAATCAGCACATGCCATAATGAAGCTTTTTTTCGAACTAATGCATATTGAAAATAATAAATTTTTAATATCAAAAGAAAATGTAAAATTAGTAGACGTTTTTTTAAAGAATCCTGAAGTTGAAATAATTTATGTAAACTCAGAAGAAAATTTATTTAATTCATTTGATAAATCAAAACCATTTTCAGTTATAGTTGATAGTGGTAGAACTGAGTTTAATGGAGTAAAAACTATAACTTGTGGTGCCCAAGGGTTATTTGAAAAAGGCGAAATTACAGAACTTGTAGTTCCACATAATTATGGTCAAGAAATAAAATCAAAACAGGTTTTTGTATTTAACAAATCAAATACTTTAAGTAAAGAAAATGCATGTAAGCTGGCTGTAATAACTTGTTTGATGGATCTAAGAAATAAGCTTATAGATAAAGATTATTATTTTTATTATGACTTATCTATTTTAAATGAATTTAATAGCTGGATTATGAATGCTTTTGCAAAAATAAGTCTATCAGTAAATACAATAGAAGAATTAGAAGATGTTATTGAAAAATTAAAAATTGAAAATATTGGTTTTCAAAAATATAATATAGATAATAATTATTGTATTTGCATAGAGGCAAAAAATCCAATTAACATAGACCCAATTACAGGGAATTTAAAACTAATATAAAGAAGACTTTAAGTCTTCTTTAAAATATTAGTTAAAGCAGAAATTTCAGTTTCACTTTTAACTTTTTGCCAATTACTTAATTGGTAATCATAATTATTAAATTTAGACTTATTCATATTGTTATATTGAATTTTATAACCATATCTGACTAAACACCAAAGAACAAAGTCAATAATAAAAATTTGACCATCTCTAAATGTAATTTTGTTTAATAGTTCAGTTTCTTTATAATTTGGATTATACCACCCATGAATCATTTTAAATAGATCTTTTTGATTGTGAAAATCTCTTAAATATTCAGGTAAATATTTTAATTCTTTTTTATAGTGTTCTATTTGATAGTCATATTTTTTAGCTTCTTCAAAACGAAATTCCATATCAGAAATTTCTTTTTCTGTTAAATGATTTGTTGTTTTATTTCTAAAGTAATCTAAAGTATCTTCTAAATTATAAAATTTAATATATTTTGAAGTGATTTTTTTTAATGAAAATCCATATGAAGCGATTTCTCTAAAAAAATTATTAAACAAATAATCATAAATTTCTTCATCTGTTAATGAATTGAGAAGATTATATGCACTAGAATCGCCAGAATAATAATATCTTAAAAATTTGACAAAATTTGATAATTGTTCTTCATTTCTTAAAAATTCAGGCATATAAGAAAAATTATTTAAGTAGTTTTCGAGATTAAAATTAGGCATATTTTCTCCAATTTGATAATAAATTTTAAATTATTTTACAAATATAGTCAAGAAAATTAATGACTTTTGATTGAAAATATGATATATTTTAAAATATTTTTAAAGGTGCTATTAATGATTTATTTTTAACGAAAATTATAAATTTGATGATTTAAAAAGATCTTTAAATTATATATTTGAAAACATAAAAGAAAATAAATATGAAGAAAGTTTTAAATTTTATGATTTGTTAACTTATTAGAGGACAATTATGTATATAAAAGAACAAAAAAGTAGAAGTATTAAGGTAGTTAATTTTCATAAAAATTCAAGAGAAAATATCGAAAATATTTTTAAATTTTTAGAATTTGACAAAGATTTATTTTTTAAAAATTCAAATATTAAACAAATATCTGATAAATTTTCAAGTAATGATTTTTTTAAATCTAATTATTTAAATAAAATATACAAAAAAACTTTATATAAAATATCAGATAAAAATATCACAATTACTTGTTGGAAAGAAAATAATATTTATTTTTTGGGAAATATTGAAGTAGAAAAAAAATTTACAGAAGAAGAATTTAAAGAATTTATATTGAAATTTAAAAGCAGTAGTATAACCAACATTGTTAAATTGAATGATTTATTAAAAAATAAAAAAAATAATTTAGAAAATAAAGGTTATATATTAAAATTATTTTTCTCAAAAAAAGATTTAGAATTCATTGATATAAAATTTGAAGAATCTTACAAACAATCTGCTTGGATTGATAATTATAATTTTAGCTATAGTCAATTAATAAATTCTGGAATATTTTCTAACTGTATACATTTTAAAAATATTACTAAAGCTTTTTGGAATGTAGACGAAATTGATTTTCTTGATACAAAAAGAGAAGAAGGTATAAAAATAAATATTAAAAATAAAACTTGTGAATGTTGGTTTTTTAGAGAATATAAAGATAAATTAAATTTAGAAAGTGACTTAGATTTCTATGAAAATTATGATACAAAGTTAGCAGAGTTAATATTGTATTAAAAATAAAGGACTTTTAAAAGTCCTTTATTAATTGAATTACAATATCTTTAACTAATGTTGCGGGTGCTTTACCTTTAACAGCAGCCATAGATTTACCGATAATAAATTGTAATAATTTTTCATTTCCTTCTTTAAATTCTTTTATTTGAGTTGGATACTCAGAAAGAACATTTTTGATAATGTCTTCTAATTCAGAGTTATTCATCATTTTTGGAATACAAGATTCAATATCTAAATCAGAAGTTATATATTTTATCATTGCTTCTTTCATTTCTTTTGCTTGAAGTCCTGATTTATAAAATTTTAAAATATCTTCAAAAGAAAGTTTTTCTTCTATACCTGATTTTGAATGAACTTCTGGAATCCAATATGCAAGCATTTTTATAAAAGATTCAGATTGAAGTTCGTTGTCTGATAATAAAGCTTTCCAAATTTCTTTGTATTTAGAAGTTAATAACTGTGCTGTACTTTCTACTTTTATGTCTAATTTTTCAAATATATTTTCTAATTTGTTTTTAATTTCAAAATAATATATAAAAGAGTCTTCAATAATTGATTTTTTTAAATCTTGGTTTAAAACTAAGGGTGGAATGTCAGGATCTGGCATATATCTATATTCATGAACTGTTTCTTTTTTTCTCATAGACATAGTAGATGAAGTTTTTTCGTCAAATAATCTAGTCTCCATATCAACTGGAATACCAGAATCTAATAGTTCTGTTTGTCTTTCTATCTCATAATTTAAAGCTGTTTCAAGATAACCAAAAGAAGAAATGTTTTTAATCTCAACTCTTGTTCCAAGTTTTTCAGTTTTTGATAATGAAATACTTGCATCTACTCTAAAAGAACCTTCTTCAAGTTTACCATCACAAATATCTAAATATTTTACAATATCACAAACTGTCTGAGCATATATTTTTGCTTCTTTTGGGCTATGAAGGCAAGGTGTTGAAACTATCTCAAGTAAAGGAGAAGAACCCCTTGAAAGATCAATGGCAGTATATCCAGAAACTTTATCATGAAGGCTTTTTGCTGCATCACATTCTAAGTGAGCATGTTCAATTTGAACATTAATTGATTTACCATCAACTTCAATAGGTACAATACCCCCAATCATAATAGGGTTATGTTGTTGTGTAATTTGATATCCCAATGATAAATCTGGATAAAAATAATGTTTTCTTTCAAAAATGCTAATATCTGGAATGTTTGATTTTACAGCCGTTGCAAATTTTAAAGCCATTTTTACAGGCTCTTCTGATAATACAGGAAGCATTCCGGGTATTCCTGCATCAAAATAAGAAAATTTATCTAATTCAAAATCACATGCACTTCTACTAAAAAGTTTTGATTTAGTTTTTAATGCAACATGAATTTCTAAACCTATTGTTACTTTATAATCAGACATTATATATATTCCTTAAATAATATTAACGCATTAAATCTATAATTTTTGTTTTAAATGTTTCTTCATTAACAATCTCATTAAGAGAATTAATTAATTTATAATCTTCAAATTTTTTACCTACAAATTGCATACCAATATGTAAACCTTCAGTAGATTTAAATAATGGTAAAGAAACAGCAGGAACACCAGCAAGACTAAAAGGAACTGTCATATAGTCAGAATAGTAAATTTGAGCAGAAGTCATTTTTTCAATTTCTGACCATTTAGGAGCCGTAGTAGGGCTAACTGGTAAGCAAATTGTATCTACAATATCTAATGTATTTTGAATACTTGAACTAAGTGCTCTTCTCATATTCCAAGCTTTTTCATACATAACTGTAAAATTTTCAGCACTAAGAATAGAAGAACCAAGCATAATTCTTTTTTGGACTTCTTTCCCAAAGTATTTACTACGATATTCAGAAATCGTTTCAGAGAATGAATCTAAAGTTTTTTCTTCACTTAATTTTTTACCAAAATAAACACCTTGATATCGTGCTAAGTTAGAACTTGCTTCTGAACAAGCAATAATATAATAAATTTGAGCAGCTTGATGCATAAAATCAATTTCAATAGGGACTAATTTAATGCCCGCTTTATCAAGCATATATAAAGTTTGCTTATATGCTTTTCGTACATCTGATTGAATTTCTGAATTTTCTAAAAGTTCTTTAAAATAGCCAACACTTTTAATTTTTGAATCTGTTTTAGAATATTTACCTAAACCAACACAAGTCATATCACGATTGTCTTTAAAAGAAATATCTTGTTCTAATAGATATACCATATCATCTAAAGTTTTAGTTAAGAATCCAGCTTGGTCTAAAGATGAAGCGTAAGGTATCATTCCAAATCTTGAAAAAGCACCGTAAGATGGTTTATAACCAACCACGCCACAATAACTAGCTGGTAATCTTACAGATCCACCAGTATCAGAGCCAATACTAAAGTCTACATAACCAGCCGCAACAGCCGCAGCGGAACCACCAGAAGAACCACCCGCAGAATGTTCTGGAAATTCAGGTACAGAAGTTTTCCCTAAATAAGAAGTGTTCGTAAATGAACCCATAGCAAATTCATCCATAGATAATTTACCACCAAGGATTGCACCTTTTTGAGATAAAGTTTCAAATACAGTGCTATCATATGGACTAACAAAAGATTCAAGAATTTTAGAACCAGCAGTTGTAGTTAATCCTTTTACACAAAAAAGATCTTTAACACCGACTGTTAATCCGCCAAAAGGCAATTTTTTCTTTTCTTCCAATGACAAATTATCTTGTTGTAAACTTTCATTTATTTTTTTAATAGTTTCATCTAAATGCCAGAAAGAACCAGTTGAATCTGATTTAATTTTTTCAACTAATTCTGGAATACGAGTTTTCCAATAGTCTTTTTCTTGTAAAAATTTTAAATGTTTTTCTCTAATTGACATTTTATAAATCTCCTTAATCTTTTGAAATAACTTTTGGGGCTAAAAAGAATGAATCCACAATATTGACTGAATTGTTTTCTTTGTTCTTGTCAAATAAGTAATTTGAAGAAACTTCATCTTTTGCCAAAGTAGTAGGAGATTTTTCTAAAATTTTATTATCTGTTACTTGAATTTTATCAATTTGATGAAGCATTTCAAAAACACCCTTAATGCTTTCTTCAAATTCTTTTTTATGTTCTTTATCTATTTTTAGACAACTAAGTTGTTCTAATTTTTCAATATCTACATTACTCATTTTAAAATCCTTTAATTGATAGATAATTATACTAATAACAAGTTTTAAAGTCAACAATTAGATTGACTAATTAAATTTTAAAATATAAAATAAAGACAAAATAGAGGTTTTTTAAATGAAGAAATTTATAATGATTTGTTTTTTGTTTTTATTTTCAAATTTATCTTATGCTGAAGATAAGTTAATTAAAATTGTATATAATGGAATAGAAAACACATTAGAGAATAATTCTAATGAATATAAAAGATTAAAATGGTTAGTTTATGAAAGAAAATTAACTGAACAAGTTAGGTATGAATCAGAATTTGTTGGAACTTCTGTTGTATTAGAAAAGATAAAAGAAGACAAAGAAAATAATATACTAATAATTTATTTGAAATAAATTATTTTTCTTTAAAAATATAGTGTTCGAAGTATTTTTCATTGCAGTTTATGATTTCAAATCCTAATTTTTTCCAAAAAAATAAACGATTCTCATAATCTTCTTTAACTTTAGTTTTAGATACAAAAGATTTTATTCTAATTTTTTCATTTAAAGAATAAAAATGATTTAAAGATTGAGTCAAAAATGTATAGTTTAATTTTATTGTTTTTGCTAAATTTCCGTTTATAGAATATATAGTCTTCTTAAGCAATTTTCCATTTTTATAAAATCCATATAAACAAATATCATATAAGTTTTCATTTTCTTCAAATTTAAATGTTAACAATAAGTAATTTTTAGGATTTGTGTAAATACCTTTACCATTAATTATTCTTCTATATCTTTCAGGATATTTAAATTTATGCTTTGTGTTTTTATAAAAATAATAAAAATTTCCATTAAATTTTTTATAGAATATTAAATGTCCATTTTCTTCATCTTTAAATACTAAATTCATTTTTTTTCTCAAATGAATTAAATTGAAAAATTAAATTTTGAACTTCAGTAATTTCTATATGTTCAAGTTTTCGAACTCTACCAGTGATAAGAGATTCTTTAAATTTATAAATAAAATCTTCAGAATATGCTTCTAATATTTCGAAGTAATTATTTACAGCAAAATCTCTAAAGAATCCAGAACATAAAGTTGTACAAATTCTTTGAAGAGCATCTTTATAACAAAGGAATGGGTCTTTAAAATTGCCTTTTTTCAAAATGATATATCTTTCTAATGCAATAACATAAGCCTCTTCCTGAACACATTTTATTTTGTATTCATGTGGTAGTTTTTCAAACATTTCTTTTTCGCACCAAGCTTTTGAATAATCTTTTTTAATCATTTCATAAACAGGTCTTTCATAATGTTTGATTGATTCATGAATGTCATCATGTTCAAAAATATATCCTACTATATACATAGAACGATTAAAGAATTCTTCATTTGTTGTATTTAAGTTTGGATTTTTTTTGTTAAATCTTTCTTTAACTTCTTTATGTCTTAAATCAAAGTATTCTTTATATTCTTCTACTTTTTTCTCATCTACTAAAGACTTTAATAAAGAGTAGTCTTTAATGTTTTTATCATAATGAATAGGGTAAAAGATATGAGACTTTTTAGTTAAGTATAAAATTTCAAGTGAAGGAACATTAAAAGAGTTTCCAAATTTATCATTTAATTTATTTTTAGAAATAAGATTTTCGTTATTAAGTAACCATTTAGTAGATGGATTATGAGAAATTTCAATTTCATATTTGAAATTATTTAAGGAATCTGACAAACTAAGAGAGAACTTGTATCCAGATATAGGAAACATGCTAGTAATATATGGTTTATTTAAAGAAATAAAATTTTCAAATTCTTGAGTAGACATAACAAGATCAAAATCAGATTTATTAAATCGATCTTGATCTTTATTGGTATATGTGAATAAAGCTTTTGACCCTAACAATAACATTAGAATTTAGTCCTCTGAATACTCTTCTTCTTCTGAGTATTCTTCATAAAGTTCATTTGGTGTTGTATCAACTCTTTTAAAAAATATATTTTCTAGATTTTTTTGGTCTAAAATAATTGGTACATTTAATTCTTTTGCTGTTTTTTTTATATCTTCAATTCGACTTAAAAGATTTTCAAATGTCGGTACTTCTGATTCTTTCAAGTCTTTATTTAATTCTGATATTAAATTAGAAATATGTGTAATATCTTCTATTTTCAAGTTTAATTCTCCAATAAATATTTTTTAATTTGCAGAATTATATAATAAATTGATAAAAAAGTAAAGAAAAATTAAGTATTTTAAAAATAATAAATAATCTTTATTTTAATTTAAAATTGAAAATGGATCATAATTTTCTTCTTCAAGATCAATGAAAATATCTTTACTGTATGACCACTCTTTGCCAATTTTATTTAAATACATATTTAAATAATAAACTTCTGCAAAATAGTCTACAAAAGATTCTTTAAATTTTTTAGTGATTACAAAATTATGTTTTGCATTGACAGGAAGAAGATCTCTTCCTTCAAGTTTTCTGGAAATAATCATTTCTTTCATATTATTAATATGTTTCAGAACATCTGCTTTAAATCCAGTTTTAAATTCATTAAAAGAAGTAAGTTTACAATTATTAAAACGATTAGCCGATAAATATGTAGTTAACAATGAATTAAATATTTTTCTTTCGCAGGCAAAAAAAGAAATGTAATGTAATTTTTCTTCAAATAAAACTTCTTGACCTTCCATTTCAATAAAATCATCCCAAGTGGCTTTGTATCCTAAAACATCAGAAATAATTGACAATAAAGCAATTGTTTTTTTGTCTTCAATATTTACATTAAACATGTTTTCAAATCTTTCGCCGTTATATACACCATTGATAGCGATAGGAAATGGATGAACATTATCATTGGCATCAATACGATAAACAGTGTCTTTGCTAATTAATATAGGAATAATGACAACTTCTGAATTTACATTTAAAGGTTTTCCTGTAATAGAACATTGCTTCATTTTTAATTCCTCATTTAGTAAGAAATTATAGCATAAAATGGCTTTATTTTCAAATTTAAATTGTAAAAAAAGACACCGAAGTGTCTTTTTTCATCAATCATTAGAAAATTTTTTTTGACATTTACTGATCAAATTAATGTTATTTTGTAATGTATCATATTCTTTTTTTGTCTTTGGATTGTCAATAATCAACTCGCAACGTCCTTCGCAACAGTAGAAGCGATTGCCTACAAATGAATAACAAGCTTTTTTCAATGCTTTAAGTCTTTTTGCATTAAGCATGTTTAGATATTTTTCATCAAAAATAAAATTTAGAACTTGTTTTGAACTTAACATATAGTCACCTTTATTTTGTGTTGAAATTATAAAATATTTGGTGGAGCAGGGAGGAATCGAACACGCCATCTCCAGTTCACCACTGGACGATTAAACTGCATATAACCTAGAACTATATGAGCCATTTTTCAGATAAAAAAACAGTGATCGATATGTTAATTTATCCTATTATGCCATTATCTAGACTGCTCCATAAAATATGGCGGATACTGAGAGATTCGAACTCTCGGGGCTTTTACACCCGCTAGTTTTCTAGACTAGTTCCTTAAACCGCTCGGACAAGTATCCATAATAAAATTGGTGGGAGGTGCTGGATTCGAACCAACGCGCCTTTCGGAAGAGATTTACAGTCTCTCGCAATCGACCACTCTGCCAACCTCCCATAAATATAAATTGGTGGGTGTTGATGGATTTGAACCACCGTGCCTTTCGGAATGGATTTACAGTCCATCGCAATCAACCGCTCTGCCAAACACCCATAAAAATAAAACTGGCGGAAAGTGAGAGATTCGAACTCTCGGGGCTTTTAAACCCTCTAGTTTTCAAGACTAGCGCCATAGACCACTCGACCAACTTTCCATAATAAAACTATTTGGTGGATCTCCGAGGATTCGAACCTCACGCAAACCGACTCCACTTATAAACGCGCCAGTTTTACAGACTGGTGTGGAGAAAGAAATCCATAATTAGAAAAGTTTTTAATTTGTTTCTCAACTCTTCATACTACATATTCTACCTAAACTTTTTTCACTTGTCAACTACTTTTTAAAATATTTTTTAACTTTTTTCCTTTTAAATCAATAACTTACGTTATTTATGGTTGAACTATGCCCTACACATTTTGTGCATAAAAAAACCCTTGAAGATTTGACCTCCAAGGGTTTGAGATTATAACTATGTCTCAAAGTAAGAGGTCGAAACCGACCCTTACTCTCAGAATCGGTTAATGAGAATAATAGGAATAATAATATGATGAAGTAAATTTGATAGTTTTCATGTTTTTCTCCAAAAAATAAATAATGTACATAGTATAACCTATTTAATTTAAATATACAATATATTTATTGATTTTATTTGAAAAATAAATTAATATAGCTAAAATATTGGAGGTTGTTTATGACTGAGATTACAACAAAAGATTGCAAAGATTTTCTTAATAAAGAATTAAATATAGATATTAAAAATTTAAAAAGAATAAAAAAATATAAAGATAAAGATGGTCTTTTTATTAGAGAGTTTTCTACAGGTACAGAAGAAATATATTGTGTAAAAGAATTAGAAAATGGAACTTTAATATTATTAGACAAAAAACCAGAAAATATATTCAATGCAAAAAAGTTTTTAAAGTCATTTATAAAAGAATTAGAAAATCAAAATGATTTTGGAGTGATGGGAAAAATTTTAAATAAAGTAAAAAACTTTAATGAAGTTGAGAAATTAAAGATAGCGAATGAGTTTTTTTTCTTCTTTCCTGACAATGTATATAACAATAATATAGAATTTATCAATAATGGATTAAATACAAAGATGATTAGAACTTCAGATGGTTTTAATGAATGTTTTTGTATTTGTTTTTATGATAGTCTTAATTCTGAACCAGATTTGTATTTAACTGATATTGTTAAAGAACTTGTACCAGAATATTTTGATAAAGTTGATGAATATTTTTACGAATTGGATTGGTTTAATAAGAAAAATGAAAATGAAATATTAAATTTAACAATAAAAGATGTAATAGAGATTTTAGAAAAGCATGGATTTAAGTATAAAAATAATAAAGATTTTGATGAAGAAGAATGGTGTATGTTAAAAAAGTTAAACTTAAAAAAATAATAATGAGCCTTATGGCTCATTAATGATTTATAATAATTTCAAGACATATTGATATGTTCTAAAACAGACCACCAAAAAGATCCATAATTATACTGTTTTTTTTCAATTCGTTTAAAAAGAACAGGATAATTTTTTTGAATCATTAAAATTTCTTCTTCTGGAATGTCTTTTGCTTCTACAAAAATTGAAAATGGTTCATTAAGATAATATTCATCTATGCCATTAAGTTTACAAAGATTAATAAAATCTTGTTTATTTTCAGCTTGTCCTAAAACAATAAAGGAAGTTATTCCTTCGCCAGTTGCACAATATTCATCTCTTAAATAAAAAGCAGTCATTTTAATTAATCTCCTTAAAATCCACTATGAGATGGTTTATCAAATGGATAATTAGTTCCTAATATAGCATTTTTTATAAAATCTTCAAATTTTTTTGAGTTTACAAATAAAATAAAATCATTTAATTTTTTTGATTTTAAATTATTATTATTAAATATTTCAATATATTTAAAAGTATGAAATCTATTGTCTAAAACTAGTTTACTATTTAAATTATATTCTTCTAAGTTTATTTTTAAAGAAGTATTAAATTTATTAAGATTTAAATAGATAGAATTATCTTTAAATTCAGTATTAACAAAAAATCCATTTTGTTTAAAATAGTTTCTAACTTTATAAGAAAGATAAATTAAGGAACTTTGTTTAGAAATATTAAACATTTCAACAATAGAATCAATAGAAACATTTTCAGATAATTTTGCTTTATCTTCTTCTTTTAAAATTCTATCGAATGGATAATTACATAGATTAATTTTATTAGTTAATTCTTTTAAAAAATCTGTATCGTTTAAAGTTGCGGAAAATGTTAAATGAGTTTGAGATAACTTATAAGGATAATAACCTTTCATTAACTTTGGATTTTCAAGTTGATAAATTAATTGACTAAATTTATCATTTTTAATCATGTTGTTTCTTTTGATATAACAAGAATATTCAAAAATTTTATTTTTGTCTTCATACTCAATAACAAGAGAAGGATTGCCAAAGCTTGATTCTCTCCATTTTGCAGAAACAACAAAATTTAGTTTTTGAAAATAGTTTTCAATAAAATCTAATAATTCATTTATTTTTAGATTTCTTGTAGTAAAGAAAATAGAATTTAAAGTGTTATCATTTAAAGATAAGTTAGATAATTTATCTTTTTTTTCTTCTAAATTTAATTCTTTCATTTTAAATAGGTTCTCCTTCCTCAATATAAAGATTTAGAGTTTTTAAAAACTCTTCTTTATTGTTTTTATTCCTAAAATCGTATTCTGGTGGTAGTTTTTTACCTTCATAATAAAAAGAAAAAAGTTGATTTTCATGAAGTAAATTATAAAGTTCTTTTCCTAATACAGATTCAAATGTTGTAATGTTATATAATGGATAACCGCCACTATCGTTTCTGGAGCTTGAACATTCTTGAGATACTTTAATATTTAAATCAATATTTTTATTAAAAACATAATCAATTAAAGAAATAATCAAATTTTTTTGTTCTAAATCAAATGAAATAATTTTATTATTTAATTCATCAATTTCTTTTTTAATTGAATTTTTCAAAGAATCTTTAATGTTAAATTTTAAAGTTTTTTCAAGTTCTTCAATTTCATTATAAATTTTATCATTTTCTTTAAGTAATTTATAAAAATTATTTATAACAGCTAAAATTTCTTTTTCATTCATAGAGTTTGTAATTTTATTCATTCTTTTCTCCAAATTCTTTAAATGCTTGAATTTCTTTATCTGAAAGTTTGATCCCTGATTTATTTAATTCGTCAATCATTTCATTAACTTTTTTAAACTTTGAAATAAGGTAAGGAGTTTTCAAATAAACATTAAAGCTAACATTAGCAGCAATGCCAAGGATTTCAGTGTAATCAAGATTTTCAAGATTAACATTTTGTTTAACTTGCTCAATTAAATCAATCAAAGTTGAAGATTTTTCATTAATTTCAAATTTTTTAAATGATTCTGTTTCAGCTTCGTAAATTTCAAAGTGAGAGATTGATTTATTTTTCATTCTTGAATCTAAAGAAGTATTAGTAAGAATTAAAACACCATTACGATAGAGTCCGAAGGTGGAATGTAAAGTTGAAAAGTTAGAGTAGTTTTGACAAGACGAAATTTTTTTATCATCAAAATCAATTAGAATAATACCGTATTGAACAGGATTGATTTCATCATTGTAAACACCATAAAAGGGAGCGTTACAATCAGAGTAGTTGCCAGTATCTTTGTTTTCTAAATAATCTGCTTTCATTTTTTTAAAGTATTCAATGCTTTCATAGATTTCTGAAACATCACCATTCAGAAATTCATCACTTTTTAGAATTCTAGTAATAGAATTAGTAAAAGCAACAAAAGAAGTAACTTTAGATTTATGTTTGAAAACAACTCGAACTTGACCACCCATTGTTTTATCTCCTAAATGAATTTGAATTATTATATCAAAAAACAAAGAAAAAGGCAATAAAAAACACTCCGAAGAGTGTTTTAAACTTGAATCAGAGCTTTTAAGGAACTGATTTGTGATTTGATTTTTTCTTTGGTTTCTGGATTCTTATCCAAATAACTAGAATTAATCTTAAATTCAAATTCAAGATTTTTAATTTTGATTTGAATCTTATTTTGATTTACAGCGTTCATTTAAATACCTCTTAAGTTAAAAAAGTAATTATATCAAAAATATTAAGATTAGACAAGATTTTTTAATGAAATTTATTTTAAAAATGCTGTAAAGAATATTTTATTGTAAATACATTGGAATGAAATATAAGATTTATCATTTTCAAACTCTACTATATCAGCTTGAACATTTCTTTTAAATGTATCTTTATATTTTAGAAGAAACTTTTCTGAAAGTCCAAACATAGCTTCTTGACAAGAAAACTTAGTTCCAGTTAAGTCACCAACAGCATAAATTCCATTAACTTTATCATCTTCTTTTAAAGATATTGAAAAAGTATGGAAAAAATTTTCTTTATTTTGGCTTTCTAATTTAGAAACAATAAATGTAGGCGAATTTTTATATTTATAATCTTTATATGGAGAATTTAATTCAATACCAAAAGCAGTCGAAAATTCTTCAGCAAACAAATTAAATGAAAAAAAAATTAAGAATAAACTAATTATAATTTTTTTTAATTTCATATATAAGCCTCTCAAATAACTCATTTTCTGTTTCATCATGTCTTTTGAATAAAATAAAATCACAAGCTTCAGTTGTCATACAGTTATCAATTTTTTGAAAATTTTCTATAATTGAATCATGAATGTCATAATCAACTTCGTTAATTGTATTTTTATACATATCTGCTTCTATAACTTTTTCTAGATAAGTAGAGTCTGCAATAGAATATCCAAAAATTTTTTTATCAAGAGCATCTGCAAAACCCATTTCAAATGCTGTACCTACGTCCATACTGACACCACGGAAAGGAGACATGTTAGAAACAAGAATATCTGATTGTTTAATACCTGATATACAAGCCTTTTTTATAATTCTAGCTCTGTCATTTAGAGAGTATTTATTAGTAAATAAATTTTTAGGTAATAAATCTAATGGAAAAATAGGTTCAAATCCATATTTTAAACAAATACTTTTTTTAAATTGAGAAATATTATCAACATTGTGATAAAAAACATCAGGACCAGCTAAATATATTTTTTTCATTATTATTCTTCCACCTCAAAATCATCATATGTTGTTAATATAAGTCTTTCATTGTTTTCTATAAAAGTAATATTAAGTCTTATATCGAAATCGACTCCAACATTATAAAAAGAATTTTTAATTGTTAATCCTTTTAAATTTAAAGGTGAGATTACTTTTTTACCTTTAAACTTATCTGCTGCAAGCATTAATTCATTGTTAACATTAGTTTTCATAACAGACTCCAATATTTTTATAAAATAATATCATAAAAATTAGAAAACTCAATATAAAAAAATGTCATTTATCGTAAGATTTTCTTTTTTTATCTTCTACGATATTGGATTTCTTTTTAGATTTTTGTTCTTTTTTTATAAAATCTTCTTCTTTAAAAAGTAAATGGTAAGCTAAATATGTAGGAATTAAAACAGGCATAAGTGCTGTAATTACAACTAGACCCACAACTTCATTTTTTATGCTTTTCATAAATTACCTTTATTTTTTCTCAATTATTAAATATTTAAAATCATATAAATCCATTTTATTGTATCTTTCAAGTTCTTCTTGTAATTCTTTAAAACCATCAAAAATAATAAAATAGTTTAATTTATCATCTGATATTTTATTAGATATTTGAGAATCAAAGAAATCATCTATATCTAAATTTTTATTATAGTTAATAAAATGAATTCCATCATTCATAGATAGATTTTCTAAAAGATAATGCTTAATAACTTCTATATCAGTAAAAGCTCGTATAAAGTTAATTTTATTAGATTTTATAAAACCATTTAAAGAATTTTTTAACCATTTACTGTTTTTAATGAAAATGGTTGAGTTTACATCTTCAATTGTAAATTTTTGAGTTCCTATAAAAAATGTTAAATCATAAATTAAAAAATTTAATTGTTTAAGAATTGTAGGAGTATCTATTTTACCTTTGTATAGACTAGTAGATGTGGCTGAATATTTCTGAATAGATTCTGCTAATAGTCCTACTGATTTTGAATATTCAAGAAAATGAACTGTAGGTGTTTTGATAAAGTTTACTGTTGAATTTTTTGAACAAATAAAAGCATCTTCACAAACTTTATCTAAATCACCAATTGATCCATTTAGATCTACAAATATTGATAAAAGAACCATTAAATTATCAATTGATTCCTCGAAAATTTCTTTAGAATCAGAATTTAGAATAGCACTTGCAAGTTCACCAACTTCTTCAGTTAACTTAGTTATTCTTTGTTCTAAAGTTTTTCTATCAAAAGTGACAGATGTTAAAACTTGTTCTGTGTTAAATTTAAACATGATATTTACCTTTTTTTATATTATAAGTTAATTTACAAAATAAATAAAGAAAAATTTATAAAATATGATAATTTAAAATTTGACAAAAAAAAAATAAAAAGTAATATATCTATATTATAATATTTCAAAATGGATTTTTATGAAAAACTTATTTAAATTAAAAACTTTAACAATAGCTTTATTATTATCAAATTTTGCTTATGCTGAATATCAAATAGTTGTTCCATTAGATTCTAATGCAATTATAATGGAAGAAACTCCCATTAATGGAAGTATTTCTCTTTCTCCTACTTCAATAAATCGTGGACAATATTCAACTTTATCTTGGAATTATGATTATGTTGATGAAATTGACATTAAAGGAATTGGTAAATATGGAAAAAATGGTTCTTTAAATGTGTCTCCTTTAGCATCTAGAAGCTATGAGATAGAAGTAATTAAAGGAACACAAAAGAAAATTGAAAACTTATTTTTAACTGTTATACAACCAAATCAAAATATTAATTTTAATGCGGATAAATTACGAATTGGTATTGGTCAACCTGTTAATTTATCTTGGAATGTTGAAAATGCTGAATACATTGACATAGATAATGGGATTGGAACAGGATTGCCATTGTCAGGTAATATAGATGTATATCCAACAATTGATACAACATTTATGCTTACTGCAAAAGGTTATGAAGGAATTTCCGATGCAACTGAATATTTAACAATTGATGTTGTTGATAACTCTGTAATAAACTCTTTTAATGCTTCTTCTTTAAATATTACTAAAGGTGATTCGGTTGTATTTAATTGGGACGTTACTGATTCTGAAGGATTAAACTTACAACCTTATGGTTCTGTATCTGGAATCCCTACTGGTTCCCAAAGTATAACATTTAATAATGCTGGAAGTTTTGATTATACTTTAGAATCAACAAGTTTAAATGGTACTGTTGTTTCTTCAAATCCTATTAATATAAATGTTTATAATCCTTCGGTTATCAATACTTACACTATTAACGGAAATTCTACAACCATTGACGCTTCCCCTAATGACCCTTTAAATTTTGCTTGGGATGTTTCTGATGCAATATCTTATAAACTAAATGGTAATGTAATAAATGATACAACCACAAGTTTAATTGCTTCTTCAACCACTGGAACAACGCAATATACTTTAGAAGCTTTTAATGGTGCTGGAGATTCAGTAAGTAAGTCATTATCAGTAAATGTTGTAGGATTGCCAGTGATTGATTCATTCACTGGACCAACATCTGTATTTGCCAATGCACCATTAACATTATCTTGGACTGGAACTGGAATATCTAAATATGAAATAAAAGCTAATAATTTAGATTCAGGAATTTCCACTACAGCAGTTGATTTAGGAAGTTTTTTAACTACAAATACTACTCCAACAACTGCGGGTTCTTATATTTATACGTTAAGTGCTTATAATACTGCCAACGCAAAAGTCGATTCAAATAAAACAGTTGTAGTAGAAGCAAACCCAACATTTACTGGATTTACAGT